>ERZ1106983.6-NODE-6-length-249785-cov-5.294746_pt1 | contig 249785 bp, 244 predicted proteins | sample MGYA00403693_ERZ1106983 | MGnify/ENA primary metagenome ERZ1106983 (study PRJEB35170, sample SAMEA104062420) | human gut metagenome | biome: human gut; feature: human-associated habitat; material: faeces | place: Denmark | collected 2012-07-13 ...
TATATTTTTTTGTTTCTATATACTATATATAATAATTAGGTAAGACAAGTAAGATATATATATTAATATATGTAAATAGTAAGTATTTAAGCGGTTTTGGGTGGTCTTACCTTTTTCAAAAATCGAGTAAGTCCAAAGATAAGACAGTAAGACTTATTTATTAAAATGGTGAAGTATCAGATACTTCTGTATATTCGTTATCTCTGCATACAAGTTTTATATAACTCGCTTTCCAACCTCGCACCTTTGTTTGATGTACATACTTACCTTGTGAGTTCCTCATAATATACCCACGTTCAGCGAATTTTCTCATAACCGAACCGTAGTCAAAGCTATTACGTTGCAGACACTCGGTAAGTACACTCTTATTAATCGTAGCAACATCATTTTCAACCTTTCCCCACACTTCGCCGGTATCGTTGGTTGAGTCATTAAATTTATTTTTATTTTGAGCCACCCAATCGCACAACCATTTATAAGCACGTTCCACAATGTCAACTTCTGATTTTGTAGCCATAAACCGCTTAACGTCATTTACATTCAAGTTACATTCGTCCTTAAAAATATACTTAACCGCCAAACTATCGGCAAGCAACAAGAAAGCCATTGCCATACATTGCTTATCCGTTGTATCGGTGTCCGCCTGCAATTCTTTCAAAATATCTCTGTAACTGTTTATCAAATCCTTTTCTTCTTTCAGACGGCTTATAAATTCACGTCCTGCAAAGCCGTAATTATTACTTACAACATTCATTGTATAATTGCCGTCCTCAATAACAGTATCTTGTACTTCAAGGCTTATAACTCTGTTAATACTTCCGCCGCCGCTGTTATCCTTTACGATATTTTCTTCACCCGAACAAATAAAGCAATTCTTCCACTGCTTAACTTGCCTTATGCCGCCGCTTGCCGCTCCTTGTGTCTTATTCATACCCTCTGTGAGTGTCATAATCATTTGATTAAATGAAGTGTTTCCGCCTTTAATCGTCTGCAATTCATCAAGAATACAAGGCAGAGAATACATAAAAGCCGCCGTTTCGCTTATGCCGTATGAAGTACCGTTAAGCGTTCTCACAAGTCCGCCGCTCGGTTTTCCCCACACACTCGCCGCCACATTCAAAGCTACTGTTTTGCCTGCTCCCGTTCCGCCCCAAAGGTGAACGATAAAAGGCAAACCGCCTATAATTTCTATCAAAGGAGCGGCAAAGCTCGCCGCCATTGTAAGCCTTAAATAGATATTTTCCCGAAGTTTTAAACAGTGTTTTCTCCACAATTCATAATTGCCCTTACTCTCTATCGCTCTGTATATCCCCGAAAATTCCGTTATGCTGTCGCATTTCACCTTATCCGAATACGGTACAAATTCGCCGTCTTTCCACCCCAAACGATTTACGGTATGCGATACTTTAATCAAGTTGATATTCTTCTGCATTAAGCATTGCAAATACTTAACAATATCTTTTGCTGTTTCAGAAGTTACGTCTATACTGGAATTTGCCAATCGAATAATTTTCGTATTGCTTGCAATCACTTCACGTTCAACTTGTACTTTTTCCCAACGATTTCCGACGCAAAAAGCAAGTACAACCTTTTCACAATTATCTTGTATATTCCTTAATCTCTCAACAATTAAAAGCGGTTGAGAGCATATAGGCACAAGCACAAAGTCGCCGTCTTTTGTTTTTGCCGTCTTTTTTACTCCCTCGTCATTTAAAATATAGTCACCGCAAGAGTAAATGCCCTTTATATTCTCATATCCCTTTGGTACTGTACTAAGTTCCGCAACTCCCGATACATTCGCCTCTATTTGCCTTTGAATATATTCTTTTTTAAACTGCTTAAGCTGTTCTTTAAATCTTGTCAGTTGCTTTAGTTTCCTTGCCTCTGTAAGAATTGCATTAATACACTTTTCTCTGATTTCCTTATCGTGACTTTTGTATATTTCATTTAACAAATTGCTGACCATATCGGCGTCATATTCATCCTTAAAGGCATTTTGACATATTTCTTTTATATCATCATTGCTTAAACATTCGCTCAATATTCCTCACCTCTTTCGTATATATCAAATCTCTTTTTTCCTCAAAAGTTCCGTTTGCCATTACGTCACAAAAATAATCCACCGTATCAATCTTTTTTACCGCCTCTGTGTATTTGTCTGAAAAATCGGTTACTTCGTCCGTAGGCTTGTAATTCACTATAATACTGTGTAATCGTTGACGATACCGCAGTAAAGCCGTTTCACACCGTTTAAATTTTGCACTATATACATTTTTGACTATCCTGTCCGTTTCCCTTTTTGATTTCATATTGCTTTCCTTGCCGCTCTTTTGTTTAAAATCTATACCCAAACCGAAAGCGTCATTTAAAATCTTAACCGCCCCGATAAAGTCGGTTTTGTAAAACAGTTTTGTAAATTCAATCACATCACCGCCCACACCGCAACCGAAACACTTGAATATATTTTTAGTAGGGTGGATTGAAAATGACGGCGTTTTCTCGTGATGAAACGGACAACAAGCCTTGTTGTGCTTTAAGTTCACGCCTGCACGCTCCACAACGTCAACTATACTTACCCGTTCTTTTATGTACTCCGCATAATCTGTCATATTGCCCTACTCTGCTATTTTTCTTATTCCCGCGGCGGTTATCGGTTCGCTTTCAGTCGTTCCGGTACATAGATAATTATTAAGCACGTCCATATTAATAAGGTACTTCGCACCAATCTTTACCGACGGTATTTCTTTAGTTAATATAAGGCGGCGGAGTGCTTTTTCCGTTAATGCTGTGTATGGATCAGCTTGCTTGATTTCTTCTATTGCTTGTTTTATTCCTCGCATATGCGCGGTTTTTCTCGTTGGTATGGTATTAATCATTTTTATCACGCTCCTTTAAATCATCAATTATTTTGAATATCTGCTTCTTTTCCGCCTCCGATAATTCTTTTCTTAATTTTCTTGAGAAATTACCGTCAGTAATTCCGAGTGCGTCAGCTATTCGCCATAAATGCACCCCGTTTTCTTTTGCTTTTCTTCTGATTTCAATGTTAGACATAGTTTTGCCCTACCTTTCTTTTTCATTTGTTGTTGTGTATTATATCACAAAATATTAAACAAGTCAAATATTATTTAACTTGTTTAACAATATTATATTTTTTTATATTTTTTAAAGCTGTCAAATTTTCATTGACTTGTTGCTGTTGTTGTGTTAATATATAAATAATATTAAAACAATTAAAGGGTGTGTAAAAAATGGAAATAAATAATGTTACAATAGGTAACCGCATAAAAGAACTAAGGACTTCAAAGAATCTTACACAAGAGGATATTGCAAAGATGGTAAAAGTATCTAAAGCAACTATCAGTAATTACGAAAAAGGAAAAGTTTCGCCGCCTATCGAACTTCTCATAAAGCTTGCGGAACGATATGACGTGTCTATTGATTGGTTGTGTGGTTTAAGTAATGAAGAAATCCCTCGCCTTATGTCATATGGAGATGCCTTTTTTAGATTAGTAGAAATTGATAAAGTTATCGGTTTTTCTGTGGAAGATGTTACTTTTTTCTCTAACCTTAGAGGTACAGCCGTTTTATTTGACGCAACATTGACCAAAGCATTAGAAGAATATCAGGAAATGGTAAACTTAAGAGATAACAACACAATAAGCGAACATTTATTTAATCTATGGATTTCAGACAAAGTACAACAACTGGATAAGCAATATCGACTTCTCTCAAACCCAGCACTTAAAAACCTAAAAAAAATGGATAAAGACTTAGAAAAATCAATTAAGCAAAAGGAAGATGAAACAAATGGCAACAGTACGAAAAAGGGGTAACACATATCAAATAAGAGTATCTTGCGGCTATGACTGTACAGGCAAACACATTGAAAAGTCAATAACTTGGAAACCGTCAGCCGGAATGACAAAAAAGCAAATAGATAAGGAGCTTGAACGTCAAAAAGTATTATTTGAAGAAAAGTGTATAACAGGACAATTTCTTGACGGCAACATAACTTTCAACGACTTTGCTCAAAGGTGGTTTAATAACTATGCAGATAAACAATTACGCTCCCGAACTGTAACACGATACAAGGAGCTTATGAACCGAATAACCCCCGCAATCGGACATATAAAACTATGTAAATTACAACCTCATCATTTAATGGAGTTTTATAGCAATCTTTCAGAGGACGGCATAAGACTTGATACAAAATACACGCCTTGCAGTGATTTCAAGGAAATACTTTCCGCCTCGGGCTATACTCAAAAAATGCTATCAGAAAAAAGCGGTGTTTCACTTACTGCAATACGTTCTTGTATAAACGGTAAAAACGTATCTAAAAACACAGCCGATAACATAAGTGCAGTGTTAAACCGCAAAGATATTTTCGCAGTTGCAGAGGGTAAAACAAGGCTGTCCGATAAGACTATATCAGAATATCACCGCCTCATATCGTCTATACTTACGGCGGCGGTACAATGGCAAGTTATACTCGCAAACCCTTGCGACAGAGTTAAACCGCCAAAGGTTGAACGTAGAGAGGCGGTAAGCCTTGATGAAGTACAAGCAAATGAGTTGATTACTTGCTTACAGTCCGAGCCGATAAAGTACCGCACCGCTGTTATGCTTACATTGTACACAGGTTTAAGACGTGGTGAAGTATGTGGCTTGGATTGGTCCGATATTGATTTTGAAAACGGACTTGTTAAAATAAATAAATCTGTACTGTATTCAGCGGATAAGGGAGTTTATGAAGATACCACAAAAACAAACAGCTCCAACCGTATTATAAGCATACCGTCGGCAATGGTGCAGTTGTTGAAAGAATATAAAATCGAACAATCAAAGAAAAAGTTGTTAATGGGTGATATGTGGAATAATAGCGGTAAAGTGTTTACTTCCGAAAGCGGTGGAATGATAAACCCCGATACTCTTTCAACGTGGTTTAAAGGCTTTATAAACCGCCATAACTTACCCGATATTCATTATCATTCATTAAGACATACCGCCGCAACATTGCTTATTGCAGGTGGCGTTGATATTGCAACGGTTTCAAAAAGATTAGGTCACGCCGATAGGACTACCACTTTAAATATTTATACTCACGCAATTAAATCAGCCGATAAAGCGGCGGCGGATAAATTGCAGGACATTTTTACACATTCAAAAATAGGCTGATTTTATACCATAGCGGACAAATAGCGGACAAAATACGAATTTTAATACTATCCCTAAAATACAAAAACGGCTCAAACATAGTGTTTAAGCCGTTTATAAATGGTTGCGGAGACTGGACTTGAACCAGCGACCTTCGGGTTATGAGCCCGACGAGCTACCAACTGCTCTACCCCGCGATATTTAACTTAGTGCCTCTCTCAGAGTGCTATAATAGTATAGCACACCCTAACTTATTTGTCAAGTGTTTTTTTATAATTTTTACATTTTTATTTTTTAAACCTCAATACTATTGTTTTTATCCGTGATTTAGTATATAATGTAAGTATTATTTCAAAGGAGAGATGATTAATTTGGAGCGTTTTCTTTCAAATTTGCGCGTACGTCTTGAAGAACGTATTTCGCCGAATATGATGCGTGTAATACGTCCTTTTATGACGGTGCAATTTGTTATATTTATGCTTTTGGGCATTGTGAACACTGCCGTATCGGTCGGCACAGCCACATTACTTGACATTCTTCACAATGCGTTTCTCGCACCGGACAACCCACTGCGATTAATCGCCGAACACTCACGTTCCAACTTTATATTCGGATATATAGTCAGCATAATAACATCATTCTTTTTAAACTGTCACTTTACGTTTCACCAACGACCGACACTTAAAAAGTTTCTCAAATTTCCGATAAGCTATATACCGAATTTCATATTTCAATACCTAATGGTATTCATTTTTACGGCTTTAAACTTAAATTCGACGCTTGCATACATTTGTGCGGCGATACTCGGCACACCGCTTACGTTTGCGGCAATGAAACTGATGGTATTCAGCCGAAGAAAATCAACTACTTGAGGTGATATAAATGCTTTCACACATATATTCCTGCGGACTTTCGGGTATAGACGGATTTTCCGTATGCGTAGAAACGGATATTTCAAACGGTTTACCCGCATTTGATATAGTAGGCTTACCCGACGCCGCCGTTAAAGAGGCAAAAGAACGCATACGTTCTGCCATAAAAAACACAGGCTTTCGTTTTCCCGCAAAGCACATTGTCATAAACCTTGCCCCTGCCTCCAAGCGTAAAGAAGGTTCGGGATACGATTTACCTATGGCACTTTCTATTATATGCGCCACGGAGCAGATTTATGCACCGGACTTAAGCAAATGTGCGTTTTTCGGCGAACTTTCGCTTGACGGCACCGTACAACCGATAAACGGCATACTTCCTATGGTTATTTCGGCGTACAAAAGCGGTTTTACCGATATGTTTGTACCAACCGAAAACGCGGACGAGGCAGCAGTCATTGAAGGTGTAAACATATATCCCGTATCATCTTTGAAAGCATTATGCGACCATTTTTGTGACATACAGAAAATTAATGTACATAAAATTGACCTTACCAATTATTTTGCGTCAAGTGCTTCAAATGTACTTGATTTTTGCGACGTAAAAGGTCAGGAGAACGTCAAGCGTGCGCTTGAAATTGCCGCCGCCGGCAATCACAACGTACTTCTTATAGGCAGTCCCGGAACAGGTAAAACAATGCTCGCACAACGTATGCCAAGCATACTTCCTGACCTTTCGTTTGACGAAGCTTTGGAAGTCACAAAAATACATTCAATCGCCGGACTTTTACCTAAAGACCAACCGCTTATTTTAAACAGACCTTTCAGAAGTCCGCACCACACGATTTCATCTGCAGGTTTGTCGGGCGGAGGTTCAACTCCAAAACCGGGTGAGCTTTCCCTCGCCCACAACGGCATACTTTTCCTTGATGAATTACCGGAATTCAGACGTGATTCGCTTGAAGTTTTGCGTCAGCCGTTAGAGGACGGAAACGTCACAATTTCAAGAGTAAACGCAACTCTCACCTACCCTTGCAACATTATGCTTATAGCAAGTATGAACCCTTGCAAATGCGGTTATTTCGGTGACAGTCGCAGACAATGCACCTGTACTCCGACACAGGTTAACCGTTACCGCAGTCGAATATCGGGTCCGTTGCTTGACAGAATTGACATTCAAGTTGAAGTATCGAATGTTGATTATGAAGATTTAAGCTCGACCGAAAACAGTGAAACAAGTGCCGAAATAAAAAAACGCGTAAACAAAACACGCAAACTGCAACTTGAAAGATACAAAGATTACAATATCTACTCAAATTCACAGCTTGACGCAGGTATGCTTAAAAAATTCTGTCCGCTCGGCGAAGAAGAAAATGCAATTTTACGTGCCGCATTCGACAATCTCGGTTTAAGTGCCAGAGCACACAGCCGTATTTTGAAAGTCGCTCGTACCATTGCCGACCTTGAAGGCTCGGAAAATATAAAAAGTGAACACATAGCTGAGGCAATACAATACAGAAGTCTTGACCGCAAATATTTTGAATAGCCAAAACTCAGTAAATGATTAATCGTTCACTGTGCCGGAATGTCAGCAAATTATCCGGAACATGCATAATATTATTTTTATTATAATTTACATCTATAAAAAAATGACAGGCAAGCCTATCTTCGATATACGGCTTGCCTGTACACTTTTATCTATACACTGACGCAGTAAACCCTAATTGTTTACTGCGTTTTTTATTGTTCTTCAGGATATTTCAGTCCCCACTCATTACGAATATCGGTCATAATTTCCATAACGTCTTTTGTATATTCCCTAAGCATACAACCGCTTCGCTTTGAAATCTCCTCCTCCATATCCTCCATTTCATACTGCAACGCTCTTTCGGTTTCACCCTCACAGATTTCTTTTCGCTCGCCTGTTTCGGTGCAGACAATCGTTGCCTTACACGCTCTAGGATATTCCATAATCTCGATATATCCCTTATCACCGCATATAACACATCTTTTCGGTTGTTTTGTATGAAGCGACAATGAAATAACCGTCATTTGTCCCTCTTTGTTCGTCATAACAATTCCCGACATTTCATCAACACCGCTCGGTGCAAATTTTACAGTTGAAATTACATTGTCTGGCTTTGACTTCAAAAAACATCTTGCAAGCGAAATTGCGTAAACACCTATATCAAGCATTGCTCCGCCTGCCAAATTCATATTAAAAAATCTGTTTTTCATATCATAGTCCTTGTAACTTCCGAAATTCGCCTGTATCATACTCACGTCACCGATTTCGCCGTTCGCAACAAGTTTCATAAGTTTTTTGTATAGCGGCATATGATAAATCGTCATTGCCTCGGCAAGTACAAGATTTTTCTCGTCAGCCTTTTTTAAAGCCTTTTCCAATTCAACGCTGTTTAATGTTATCGACTTTTCACACAAAATATGCTTTCCGTTTTCAAGTGCTTTCATAATAAAATCAATATGCGTGTTATGCGGTGACGTTATATAAATAACGTCCACATTGTCGTCATAAAACATATCGTTCAAATCGTCATACACCTTTTCAATGCCGTATTTATCAGCAAAATCAACGGCTTTGCTGTGCGTTCTGTTGCCTACAGCGTAAAGTTTGCACCCCACACCTTGCATTGCCTGCGCCATCTGATTTGCCACAACTCCCGTACCAAGCACCGCCCAATTTAATTTATCCATTATATACTCCTTTCTCAGTGTGGCATTGCCGCATAGCTTTTATCAATCGTGATTACACAGTAATATGTAGGATATTTTTCCTTTACCATATCATTTATCGCTTTCTTGACTTCCTTGTCGGTCATATCCATATTATGCGGAACAACGCAGTCAAATATTACGTTTGTATGCGTAATACCATACACTATACGCAAGTCATGAATTGTCAGACGTTCGTCAATCTCTTTTACCTTTTCACCAATCCAAATTCTAAGTTCGTTCACTGTATTGTCCTTTGTCGAAATCGGGTCAAAATGCACAATCATATGAAGTCCTTCATCATTCATAAAATCACGCTCAATATTATCTATGACGTCATGATTTTTCATAGCATCACCTTCCGCCGCCATTTCAACATGCACACTTGCAAATTGTCTGCCGGGTCCGTAGTCGTGTACCATTAAGTCGTGAGTACCCAAAACACCGGGATAGCTTAAAATCTTTTGACGAATTTCTTCAACCTGTTCGTCCTCCGGTGCTTTTCCGAGCATAGGGTCAAGCGTGTCTTTTACAAGTCCGAAACCGCTGTACAAAATAAATACCGCCACACCAAGACCCATCCAGCCGTCAAGCTCAAAGCCGACAAAATGCGATAATATCGCCGCAACCAACACTGCGCCTGTCGTTATAACATCATTACGGCTGTCTGCCGCCGTTGCTATAAGCGTGTTTGAGTTAATCATTTTACCTGTTTTCGTATTAAACAATGCCATCCACGTTTTAAGCAAAATCGAAAACGCAAGCACACCGACAGTAACCCAGCTGAATTCAACCGCTGACGGATGAAGTACCTTATCCAAACTGCTTTTGAACAGTTCAACGCCGATTACCATAATAAGTACGGCAACCATAAGTCCCGACAGATATTCATATCGTCCGTGACCGTAAGGGTGTTCTTCATCTGCCGGACGGCTTGCAAGTTTAAAACCAAGCAGACTGATTATGCTTGATGATGCATCGGATAGGTTGTTTACCGCGTCGGCAGTGATAGAAACAGACGCCGACAGTGTTCCGACAATCAGTTTGCTTATGAACAGTATCGCATTGCACACTATTCCGACTATGCTTGAAAATTTACCGTATGCCGTACGCACATCGGAATTTTGCGTGTTTTCATAGTCTTTTATAAATCTTTTTATAAGTAGTTTTGTCATCTATGTCACCCAACCTTTATAACATAATTATTCTCTTTCAATACGTCAAGTGCCTTTTGAAAAAATTCGTTCTTTATAAGTATATAATCAGTGTTGTACGTTGATACCGCAAAAATCGGTATTTTTGCATTTGCTAAAATGTCCGCAGCTCTCGCAAGTATTCCCGTGAGTGAAAAATCAAGTATACCCTCGATTCTGAACGCTCTCCAACCGCTGTCACATACAATCGTATTTTTCGGAACAAACTCGCTTGAGCATACAAGCGATAATTCCTCATCAGTCTTGCCGACAAAGCAAAACTCGTCATTAAAGTTCACTTCCGTAACATCATTTATCTTGCATACCGCAAATTCTTTGTCTATTACCTTTATATCCATTTTTATCCCCTCAATTATTGTTTCTAATCAGTATAGCACATTTTGTTGCCAACTGCAACAAAAAAAAGAGTCAAAGGCTCTTTTTTTATTTTCTGTGTCTTTTTATATGAATAATCTCAATAAAATATTTATACTGTCTGAACAAAATCAATCCGATTACATACACACCACCCATAATTGCCAATTTAATAACGGCATTTATTGTTATACCGACGATATTTGTTGCATCAATAGTAGCGTAACGCGTCAAAAAACCCGCAATGCAAACCATAACCGCAATACACACGTCCGGAATAAAACTTTTCAGAAATTTCAAAAAGCTAAATCCAAACGTCATTTTTATAAGCATAAAATATGAAATCATAAAATTAATATTATATGAAATCATTGCATTTCTTGCGACTGTGCCAATATCGCCGAAAACAATTCCAAGTACAATACCTATCAGAGTAGTCGACGACGACAAAACACCCGTTATAAAAAGATTTTTCGTGTTGCCAAGGCTTTGGAATATCGCACCGGAGCTTGAATTTACAACCTGTGCCCAAACCGAAAGACTAAGCATTGCAAGGCAAGGAATTGCCGCCGCCCAATGCTCACCGAACATCATACAGATAATCTCATATGACGCAAAATACATATACGCACCGACAAACAATCCGAGCAATGAAAGTATCTTGACAATCTTCATATAATTCTCATATATATACGCCTTATCGTCCTGATACTCCGACAAAATCGGGTGTATAACAGGTGTTATGACGTGCGTCAAATTTTGTTCGGGATAAAGTGCAAGTTTATATGCCTTGTCGTAATATCCAAGCTGTGTATCGCCCATAAACTTCGCCACAAGCAAATTATCGGCATTTCTTGCAAAGTAGTTAAACACGTTAAACGCAAACTGATATGACGAAAACGAAAAAATCTTCTTCACACTGCCGAAATCACATTTAATTCTAAGTTTTATCCTTGTACTGCTGTAATTCCATATAAAATTGACCATAACCTGTATAATAGACTGTGCGGCAAGTGCGTAATATTTCAGTCCGAGTTTTGCCAATACAATCGCTATACCGCTGCTTACAACAGTTGTGGTAATCATACGAAGTCCGATACGCACGAACTTTTTTTCTTTCATTAAAAGTGCGTTCGGCACCATATTCATTGTCGAAAAAAACAAAGACACCGAAAGCAAGCACCCTATCGGTATGTACACGCTGTTGCCGTAAAATTTAGACAACGGCACAGAAAAAATCGCAAAAATTATTGAAAGCCCTACCGCAACATATAAATTAAAAGTGAATATATTCGACACATCATAGTCGCTAAGCTCCTTATTCTGAATAACGGCAGTGCCTATCCCCATATTCGCAAGCACCGAAAAAAACGTGGTAAAAACGGTCATTACACCGATTACCCCGTAATCCTCCGGTAAAAGTATTCGCGCCAAAACAGCACTGAAACCAAGCTGCAATATAACACAGCTATAATTTGCGGCAGCATTGATAAACGCCGCCTTTTTGATTGATATATTTTTAACATTGTTTTTTATCATCCATGTTTCAACTCCCTGTATATAATATATACACTAAAATTCAACTTGTCAAACATATTTTTTCTGACAAAAAAAGACAGATGAAACGTTTTGAATTTCATCTGTCTTTTTATCAGTCCATAGTTACAGTAGGCGGAATTTGTCCGCTGTAAACAGGTACGTCAAACGATAATGTTGCGTCTGTGAATGACGAGAATATCTTTTCAATGCTTACCGCCTGCTTAACTGCCCAGCCAATATCCGTTGCATATTGGTGAGTACCCGGATTTTCAGGGTTCCAAAGCATTTTATAAAGTGTGTTCTGTCTGCCATCCGGACTGTTCACATAGTTTTCGCTTATCCACTTTGCACCACCCTTAATAGCCGCCTCTACACTCGTCCAGCCTTGACTGTATGCTCTTTGTGAACCGTTTCCGACAGGGTTTGCGTCATATGCACCGATACCGAACAAGTTATAAACGGTTGTGCCGTTGACCTCAACACCGGTTGCAAGCTGTGAAGTACCGTTTCCGGACTCAAGGCAAGCATGTGCAACAAGGTAAACTTCGCTGACGTTATATTCCTTAGCCGCCTCAATAAATGCCGCTCCCATTCCTTTCATTACACCCTTATCGGCAAGATAATTATTAAGCGTTTCTTCGCTGACATTATTCGGTTTTGAAAGGTCAAGGAACTGATATTTATATGCGTCCGTATAGAAACTGTTCGGATTCATATATTCCGCTGTTTCGGACTCTGTCGCATATGACATTCCGCCGTTTCTCCAAATTTTCGGTGGTGGGTTCAAGCCCATCTGTATTCTTATAATCTGTGGGAATGATATGTCATATGACGTGTATGTTACAGTTCCCTCCGTATCCAAATCAGAAACTTCATCATTCAAATTGAATGGGTCTTTTGCGTCCGATTCGGTTACGTTGACAGTAAACGTCTGTTTCTTTCCGTTAGTCGTTTCAACCGTTATATTCGCCGTACCAACGCTGACACCGCGTATTCTGCCCGCTTGACTTACTGTCGCTATCTTTGTATCGTCACTCGACCATTTAAGCGTTTTGTTTCGTGCGTTTGACGGTGAAACGGTTACTATCGCGTTAACACTGTCGCCAACTTTTATCGTCATTGCGTCAGTATTTTTTACGGATAAAGTCTGTACGTCAACGTATGAATTTACGACATTTACAAAGCACTTCGCCTCAAAGCCTCCGTCCTCCGTTGTTGCCGTTATCTCCGTCATACCGACGCCGACAGGCTTTACTCTGCCGTTTTCGTCCACACGTGCAATCTTTGTATTTTTAGATTTCCATGTTATGTTTTGGTTCGTTGCGTTTTTCGGGAATATTTCTGTCTGTAAAAGTCTGCCCTCACCGCCTGTATAAAGCGTTATTGTGCTTGTCGGCATAAATATACCCGTTACAGGCTGTCTTACCGACAAAGTGGCGGTTGCACTCTTTTTTTGACTGTACAACATTGCCGTCAATGTCGCTTTACCGGGATTTTGTGCCGTTATATTACCGCCGCTGTCAATCTTTGCGATATTGTCATCAGACGATTTCCAAGTAATTTTTTTATCGGGTAAATTTATCGGATAAACCTTTGCTTTTATTTTTGCCTCTGCCGTACCGCCGTTTAGGTCAACAGCACCGTCGTCCCAGCTTAATTTTATCGCAACATTGGTTTTGTCGCTGTGGTCGAACGTGTAATAATTCTGCAAAACCATCGCATATCCGACAGAATCGTCACCCTCTTGAAGATAGTCGGAATTTACGGAATTTTTTATCATAACGCCCAAAAGCACACCGAGTACCGCCACTCCGACAGCAACTGAAATCAATGCCTTCAGCCTGTGTGCCTTTGCATACTCCCAAATGTCCTTTCTGAATTTCGGAAATTTAACGTATGCAAAATTTGAAAACTTTTTGCTCTTGCACAAAAGTTTCCAAAACTTTTTAAACACTCCGCCTACCGCACCCCAGCCTGTTTTAATACCTTTAAATATCTTGCTGAGCCACGAAAACGGACTTTTATTATTCGGTTGTATATTTCCTGTTAATTTAGTTTCCATACCGAATTCAATCCTTAATAAAAAATGGTATTGTTTCTACAATACCATTTAATTTTATGACTGCACAGTAAAAAAGTCAATACATATGCACCATTGTTAAAAAAATGTTTACTTTTTAAATCTATTTACAATATATTGGTTTGCCATATCTTCAAGAGTGTCCTCCAAGCCGCCAAGACCTTTGAAGTCGGGATTTTTTCTCTTTATTGCGTTTGTCAGAATGTAATCGCAAAGTGCAGGGTTTTTAGGCAAAAGCGGTCCGTGCAAATATGTTGCGACAACGTTTTTATACACAACACCCTCAACACCGGATTTTTCATCGTTTCCGTAACCGTAAACAACTCTGCCGAGCGGTGTGTGATTACCGATGTAAGTTCTTCCGCCGTGATTTTCAAAACCGACAATTTTTTGATTTAGAAAGTCATTTTCAAGTACGATATTTCCGATAAGACGTTTTTTGCCTTGTTCGGTGTAAATATTAAGTATATCAAGCCCTTCGATTGTTTCGTTTTCAAGCTTGTAATACTTACCCAAAAGCTGATAACCGCCGCACACTGCGACAACTACACCGTTATCTTCAACATAATTTCTTATTTCGTCCTTGTGTTCCAAAAGTCTGTGGCAAACAATTTTCTGTTCTCTGTCCGAGCCGCCGCCTATGAACACAATATCAACGTCCGACAAATCAAATCCGCTGTCCTCACAGGTGTATGTCACAACCTCCGCGTCAATACCGCGCCACATAAGTCGTTTTCGCATACATTCGATATTTCCCCTGTCACCGTACAAATTCAAAAGGTCGGGATAAAGATGAAGTATTTTGATTTTCATTATGCCTCACCTCCGAGCTTTTTAAGTACCGCCTCTGTCGAATAAAGTGCAGTATAATTCACAAGTACATAGACAACTTCGCTGTCCGTTTCAAGACATTTTGTAATTGCGTCCGCCATATCCTGCGTCATACGGTCAACCTTTATATCCGAATACTTAAATCTAAGACTTATATCGTAAACTCTGATACCTGTTGTTGTAAGCGTGTTCAGGTTTTCGTCTGCAATTTTATCAAAGTCCACGTCCCACAGCCACGACACGTCACGACCGTCATTAGCCTTGTCATTGATTGCGATTATAACGTCTTTCTTACGCTTGTCCGTATTTACCGTTGCAATGGCTTGGTTAAATCCTGCGGGATTTTTTGAAAGGCTTAGTATAACGGGCTTGTTGAATTTGTATTCCTGCATTCTGCCGATTTGCGGTTTGTAGCCTGTCAAAAGTTTTGCGAAATCATCCGTTTTTTCTCCCAAAACATTTAGTGCACCGTATACGGCAATAAGGTTATATATATTGTAAAAACCTTTGTAATTTATCACCATAGGCTGATTGTTTATCGTAAACTTCATCGGTGTGTCGAGCGATACATTCTTGACTTCAAAATCAATCTCAGGTCGCTTGAAACCGCACGACGGGCAATAAAAATCGCCGAGCTGACTGTAATGATAGTAATTGTACTTCTGTTCCTCACCGCATACAGGACAGAAACGTCCTTCCTTTGTATCGTCAAGCTGCGGAAGTACCTTTTCGGATATTCCGTAATAATATGCCTTGACGTTTTCCTCTCTGCCGAACTGAACGCACAACGGATCGTCACCGTTTAAAACAAGTTTTAAATTCGGCACTTTTTTTATTGCACGCTTGATAATATCCGAAGTAATGTCAATTTCACCGTATCTGTCAAGCTGGTCACGGAATAGGTTCGTTATAACCATAACATCGGGCTTTACATAGTCAAACACTATCGGCGTGTATGCCTCGTCAATTTCAAGACACGCATAGTCCGCTTTTAATTTGCCGAATATACTCATTTCCTGTAAAACGGTGGTTGCAATACCGCTAAGCATATTCGCACCGAGCTTATTGCAAATAACCTTATATCCCTTTGCCTCAAGTGCCGATGCCATAAGATTGTTTGTCGTTGTTTTTCCGTTTGTGCCGCAAGTTACGATTATACCCTTTGACACGCATTTTTCCAAGCCTTTTACAAGGTCGGGACATATTTTAAGTGCATACGCACCCGGCGAAGAAGATGATTTTTTACCTACTGTTTTTCCGACTATGGTAAGAATTTTTCCGAGCCATATCGCAAGAAGTTTTCTCATTACAGTTATTCCTTTCAACTAATATAATATATGATTATACTACACTTTCTTCCCTTTTGCAACTTTCTCTTTAAAGTAATGAGGTTTTTATGTTCTTACTTTACTTTTTTTCGTGAATGTGTTATTATTGACACGAAATAAACATTAACATATCGAAAGAATGACGTAATTATGACAGACTTTATAACGCAGATTGATTTTAATATTTTAAACGCAATTCAAAGCATACGCAATCCGTTTCTTGATACAATTATGCCACTTATAACGTTTTTAGGCAGCGGCGGCATTGTATGGGCTGCAACTGCACTTATAATGCTTTGTTTCAAAAAATCACGAAAAACAGGTATTATAATAATAGTTTCACTGCTTTTGGGATTATTCCTTTCTACAATGGGGCTTAAAAATGTAATTGCACGTGAACGTCCATATAACACCGAAGGAGCGTTGCTTACAGTTGAAAATCTGCTGATAGGCGCGCCGTCGGGAAGATTTTCGTTTCCGTCCGGTCACGCAATATCTTCATTTTCCGCCGCAACGGTTATTTTGCTGTACAGCAAAAAATTAGGTATACCGGCAATTATTCTTGCGGCTTTGATATGCTTTACAAGGCTGTATCTGTATGTACATTTTCCGTCCGATGTTATTTGCGGTGCGTTGTTCGGAATATTGCTCGCGTTCTTGTCAAACTTCTTAGTCAATAAAATATGGGAGAAAATCAATGAAAGAAAATTATCAAATAATTCTAAACAAAACGATTGACGAAATTCAAAAAAACAATACCGTTCCGTCACTTCTTCTGCACAGCTGTTGTGCGCCTTGTTCAAGCTATGTACTTGAATATTTGTCGGAATATTTTGATATAACTATTTTCTATTACAATCCGAATATTTCACCCGAAGAAGAATTTTATAAGCGTGTCAGCGAGCAAAAGCGTCTTATAAACGAAATGCCTTTAAAAAGAAAAGTAAAGTTTATCGAGGGCAAATATGACTGTGAAAAATTTTATTCGATTGCAAAAGGGCTTGAAAATCTCAAAGAAGGCGGTGAGCGTTGCTTTAAATGTTACCGACTTCGCCTTGAAGAAACAGCAAAAACCGCCCAAAAGGACGGTTTTGATTACTTCACTACCACGCTTTCGATAAGTCCGCATAAAAATGCTCAAGTGCTTAACCAAATCGGTCTTGAACTTGAAGAAAGCTACAATGTTAAATATTTATGCTCCGATTTCAAAAAGAAAAACGGTTATAAACGTTCTTGTGAACTTTCGGAAATATACGGTCTTTATCGTCAGAATTATTGCGGTTGTATTTATTCAAAGCTTGAAGCCGAAGAACGTGAAAAAGCTAAAAATAATAACGAACAGCCGCTATCTGTGCAATAAATTCACGCACGCAAGATACAGGCAAAAGCGGTATCGGTGTAGACGCACCTATATGTGTTGCGTCTATGCCGTTTATTTTTGCCATCAATTCCGAACGTAAAACGTGAAATTCGTTTGTGACAAATACGGCTTGTCCCTCGTCCATTATCAACTTTGAATATTCAAAATTTTCATATGTGCTTGTGGAGTTGTCCTCTTTTATAATTCTGTCTTCTCTTATTCCGTGATTTAAAAGGTAGTTTTCCATTGCCTGTGCCTCTGAAATTGTTTCGCCTTTGCCTTGTCCGCCGCTGACTATTGCTATTGCATTTCCGTTTTTGTTCATATATTCAGCCGCTTTTTCAAGTCGTCTTTCAAGTGCCAAAGACGGTGTATCGCCTTTCAGTCCCGCACCAAGCACGATTATATAATCTTCTCTGTATGTCGCATTGTCACTTTTTCCGACAACGCATATAATTCCCGAATAAATCACAAGTACAATCATTCCGAACGTAAACAAACCTTTTATAAATTTCAAAAAGCCTTTTGTTTTGAACGCGTCGTAAAACGTACTCCATAATATAAACATAATACCTATCGCAACGGTAAATGCCTCACCCACACCCATTGATGTGGTTGACGCAAAATAAAGTCCGTCCGCCGAAAAAAGCAATCCCAATATAAATAATATTACTCGCATATACTGTCTCCTTATATTATTGAATATTCCATACATTCATAATGTAGCTTCGTGCCGATGTCTACACCCAACGGCAACAGTGCCATTGCTATGAATAATTCTTCCTCACTTTCAATATCCGTACGCTTTAGGTACGCATATTCCCCCTCAATTCTTGATACAATATAATCCTTCGGTTCCATATTCGACCTCCATATTTGCTTTTATACTCATATAATACATTAACTATTATATCATTGTCAATATTTTTTTATTTTTTTGAAAAAAGGTATTGACATTTTGTGTTTTATGGGTTATATTTATGTTGTAATGATTACAAGATAACAATCATTTCAAGGTGGTGAGACCCTTGCAGACTTCTGATATCGTACAGTTGTTTAAGGAAAAACATTTCAAAGCAACGCCGCAGCGAATAGCGGTATACAAATATCTGTGCGAGCACCGCACACACCCAGATGTTGAAAGCATATACAAATCCGTCTTAAAAGAAAATCCGTCATTTTCCAGAACAACTGTTTATAACGCGCTTCAGGCGCTGAACGCCTGCGGACTTATTATCCCAGTTACGATTGACAGCGGCAAGGTCCATTACGACGCCGACACGAGTTTTCACGGCCATTTCCGCTGTGAAAAATGCGGAAAAATATATGACTTTATCCCGGAACTTGCGGGAGAAGAAGGGCTGACCGACTTTACTGTCAACCGAAAAGACGTATACTTCAGCGGCATTTGCAGCTGTTGTAAATAAATGTATATTTTAATTTGAAGGAGAAATAATTATGGCAAAGAAGTATTATTGTCCCGTATGCGGATACGAAAGTGATGAACCCATTGAGATCTGCCCCATCTGCAAAGCAAAGATGGCTGTTCGCGAGGAAGGCGCAGGAATGACTTGGGCTGCTGAACACGTTGTAGGAATTACTGACGGCGTAAGCGAAGAGATCGTTCAGGGTCTTCGCGACAACTTCAACGGCGAATGCTCAGAGGTAGGTATGTATCTTGCAATGGCTAGAGTTGCTCACCGCGAAGGATATCCCGAAATCGGTCTTTACTGGGAAAAGGCTGCTTATGAAGAAGCAGAACACGCTGCAAAATTTGCAGAAATGCTCGGTGAAGTTCTTACAGACTCAACCAAGAAGAACCTTGAAATGCGTGTGGCAGCTGAAAACGGCGCTACTCAGGGCAAATTTGACCTCGCTAAAATGGCTAAGGAAGCAGGTCTTGACGCTATTCATGACACAGTTCACGAAATGGCAAGAGACGAGGCTCGTCACGGCAAAGCTTTCGAAGGCCTTTTGAAGAGATACTTTGCATAAGAAGTCCACACTATAAAATACAGGCGGAACAAAACCCGCCTGTATATTTTTTACACTTATAAGTTCGAAAGGAGCGCTAATCATGTCAAATCCCATGGCTTTTACAAAACTTTCATACGGATTATACGTCGTTACCACTTGGAAAGGTGACAGCAAACCAACGGGTTGCACAGCCAACGCGGCGATGCAGATAACATCAGACCCGCAGACAATAGCAATCAGTATAAACCATGACAACTACACAAACTCCTGCATTAAGGAATCAGGCCGCTTTGCAATCAGCGTTTTGGGAGAACACACAGACCCGGCTTTAATCGGCTCTTTCGGTTTCAGAAGCGGACGCGACTGCGAGAAATTTGACACGCTGGATCCCATTATTAAGGGCTATATGCCAATCGTTCCCGGAACGGTGGCGTACGTCTGCTGTGAGGTTATCGACACAATGGAAACAAGCACCCATACCGTTTTTCTCGGAAAAGTAACGGACGCAGACATTCTTTCGGACGATACTCCGATGACTTACGCATATTACCACAACGTAATCAAAGGCAGATCGCCCAAAAACGCTCCCACATATATCAAAGAGGATGAATAAATAAAAGCTCCAAATTTAATTTATTACTAAAATACAAAATAAAAAAACAAGGCTGCAGGTTTATACCTACAGCCTTGTTTTGCATACCAAAAAGAATCAGGACCTTGTCCAATAAGATAAACTTGATGTAGAGTAAGGGCAATAATTATAGAAATGATTGTACACCCCGTACAAACCCCATTTAGATTTAACATAGCATCCAGAATACCCTACTTTAACATTGCTTACCACTCCAGAATGCACACCTTTATAATAAATTATGTTACCTACTTTATATCCTCCTTTTTTATAACTTCCGTCACTCATATATTTTGACGGATCATTCATCCAATAACCATTTGAGTAAGATTGACTATACCACGCAAACGAATGGCAATTATACTTTTTGGTCGCAGATGATATATATTTTGCTCCTGGATATTTAGAGGCAATCTAATTTTTACATTGTGTTTTTTCTTTTGAGGATAACTCTTTACCTGAATTTAAAACTCCAACCTTCACCGAGCTTTTCTTTGGTGTCTTAACGGTATGATTCCAATTATAATCTCCACTTGAAACAGAAATAGACTTAAAAGGATTAATCAACAGCACTTCCTTTGAATTTCCATTACTGTTATTTTCATGGTGACTTTCTTGCGTTTCAGTTAATGCTGTAAAATACAGACATTTTGTAGCACTATAAACATCATCTTGCTTTTCGCTGCATTTTTCATAAATAGCGCTGTTAAGCTCACTGAAAGTATTGTCGTCCATATTATCAATAATTTCGGGCTGTGCGGCTAATATTTCAAGCGCACTGGGTTCAATAAAGTCATTGAACGAAGCATCATCAGCAGTTGCAGAATTATATAACCTGACAGTATTATATCTGCTCAATATTGCTTCTCCTGCATCTTTTCTTGATAATAATTCATCAAGCGCATTACACTGACTTCTTAATGCTTCAAAGCCCATTTCGGTAGTGTTGTACGCATACATATCACCCAGAAGCGGATAGTTCAAATAAGCAGAAACGAGTTGTTCAGTACTCATATCTTTTATTTTTTCGTCAGGTATCCGGCAGGCCGCTACCATTTCATCATGGGAAATGAACTCTTTCCATTTTGGGCTGTTGCTGTTTATTTCATACTCATATTCAGCGCTCTTAGCGACTTCATCATTCACAGCCGCATAAGCAAAAATATTTGTTGATAACAACATTGCCGTTGACAAAAACAGGCAAATAAGTTTTTTCATTTGTATCAGCACCTTTCATTTGCAGAAACCAAAAGAAACTTAATTTTTCATCAACGTCTATTTTTTGTTACAAAATTTTCCGCTGACAAAATATCATTATTAACTACTATAAGATACTGCGTCTTATCTATCTGATACGATACCAGCGTTTCAACACTATCTGTATTTTGCCGCTCAAAAAGATAAATGTCTGTGTTGTTGATATTTATTTTTTTTGACGAAGTAAATGTTCCGTTGATTTCCAAATTCTGAATATTTGTTTCTTCTTTATATTCTATTATTTTCACTTCAGTATTATCTTCAAAATTGATGACAAGTGTTTGTTCACCAGCGGAAGAATCATTACTGACAATTTCATAATCCATATAGTACAAATCAAAAGGAAGCATAATGTTTTCAATGCCGTTTTCTTCCAATTGGTTATAAAGAGGATTACCGTCCAAATTATTGCTGTATCTTTCCAATAATTCCTTGTCAGAATATCTAATAATAACTTTATTTTCAAATATGCTTACAAATATATCACTAATCTGCATATCATTTGCTTTAGCATAGGCTGTGATTCCAACTGAAACTGAAAGGACAACAATAACCGCAGCAATTATTACTTTTGTTAATTTTATCCGCGTATATCGTTTTCCTTTTATCACCTTTCCTTTACTGTTAGAAGCTTCTTCGTTGCCGTAACCGGTCAGACAATTCATGCAAGCATCGACAAAATCGAGATCGATGTCCTCAGGTTCCTTTTTAAGTTCCTTTTCAATCATATCTTCTATTGTCTTTTTATTTAATTCCCAGGAATTATCAGCAATAAATGCTTTAAAATCATTATCGTTCATTATTTTCATCTCACCTACTCTATTAGTATCACAAGGAGCAATTTGTTAGAAAAAAATTATAAATTTTTCGTTTCTTCTTTTACTAAATTTTTAATTTTCTTTCTCAGCACTAAAATTTTTTGGCGTATATTTGTTTCACTGCAATTATATTCTGCGGCCAATTCCTTTGTTGTTTTATATGCATTTCTATAATCTCTGCAAGTCTTTTCGAGCAAATCCCGTTCCTCACGGGACAATGAATTCAAAATTTTATTTTTCAGTTTAATTATTGTTTCTTCGTCAGTTTCGAAAAAATTCTGGTTATATGGAATATCTATCTCTTCGCCGTCAATTGAAATCTTTCTGTTTTTGTCTCTTCCAATGTCTCGATACTTTAGATTAACAAAATTACTTGCGGTTTTAATAAGGAATGCTTTAACATACTTAAATTCTGCATCCTTGCTCAATTTTTCAAATAATACTCTGAAGGTGTCTTGCACACAGTCTTCTGCGTAATCAGGATAATCCCCCAATTTGTAATAGCAATACTGCTTAATATAACCAACGTATTCATTGTAGTATTGCTCAAAAAGCGAATTGATGTTTTCGTCTTGCATGTATAAGCCTCTTTTTATATGTTAATTGTTAATATTTTATATCATAAATATTTGCTTTGTCAATCAAATCTGCACCAATAGGCAAAAAATTCAATTATAACACACACAAACTTAACTCTGAACATTATTTTCAATAAAAAACAAGGCTGCAGGCATAAACCTGCAGCCATATTTTTTGCTATAAATAACTATCTTAAAAAATTATTATTCCCAAAAATATTTGTTGATTTTATCGATACCTGAACCGTCATGAGGTCTGTTTTTAGTCTGCTCAAGCCGCTTTTCTGCTAACTTGTCAGTCTCGCCGATAATTCTGGCAGGATTTCCGCCAACTATCTTACCGTCAGGCACATCCTTCGTTACGACAGAACCGGCGGCTATGATAACATTGTTTCCTATAGTTACGCCATACATAATCAGCGCACCAAGGCCGATCATTACATTGTTCCCAACCACAATTTTATCCATATAGTAAAGGCATTCATTGTTGACCGGGTACCCCGCTGCCTTAAACATGGTCTGATTTATATCGTGGGTTATAAATTTAACATCAGCGGATATCTTCACATTATCCCCGATTGATACAAGATAAGGCTCAGATGGAATGTGTTTTGAATGATAGACAACATTTTTACCCATATGATGAAATATTTGATACTTCTGCAATAACTTTGTTCTTTTTGCTGACTTATTGGTTATCATTGAAAAAATTCGGGCGATAGTTATTTTGTTCATAGCAACCTCACTTTACTTTAACTGATTTTGCACTGCTGTAAGAGCCGTACAGACGCGTATTGTTGGGATATTTATATGGGCGCACACGCACATAATAGGTGCGGTTTGACTTATTTGTCTTGATTGTAACAGAAGACTTTGAACCGCCTACATAAATCGTTTTAACGTCTGAGGAAAAGTCCTTTTTCGTAGAATACTGAACAGCGTAACCGGTGCACGTTACCTTGTTCCACTTAACGGTAAGCCTTTTATAAGAAGGCGAAGTTGCGGAAGTCAGTTTCGTTGCTTTCGGACGGGTGCTTGTTGTAAGCTTCGAGCTCTTTGCGCCCACTTTCGTCTTTGAATCTACGGTATAGGCCGCAACGTAGTAATAGTAATACGTTCCGGAGGCTTTATTCGTGATCTTATAAGTTGTTGTTTTGTCGCCCTTTACCGTTGCAATCTGCTTAGTCGTCTTGCTTGAGGGATAATACTGGTAAATATAATATCCCGTTGCTCCGGCTTTTCGGTTCCACTTAAGAATAAGAGACGTTGTTCCGTAGCTGGAAGTTGTAAGTCCCGTTACCTGGCCTGGAAGCGTATGCTTCGCGTTTATTGAAGAATAGGCGCCAACGTATGAACCGTTTACAGCGCAGACTTTTACCTTATAATAATTTGTATCTGTAAGTCCTGACAGCGTAACCTTTGTGTCAGAAACAGTTTTTGTAAAGCTCTTGCCTGTTGTATCATTAAGGACATATACCTTGTACTGCTTGGCGCCGCCGGCTTTATTCCAGACATAAGTCAGCGAAGTCTTTGTGCGGCTTTCAAGCGTCAGACCCGTAACCTTGGCAGGCACTATATTAAACTTAAAATACCATGAATATCCAAGGTAATCGCCAATTCCTTTTGCAGTTATCACAGCTTCGCCCACTGCCTTGTTATTTTCATAAAACAGCTGGTAGTCAGTGTTGTTCGTTAACACTTTTGAGCCGACTTTGATCTGGGGCTGAGGTGTAATCGCCTTTCCTGTATACGCCTGGTCCGCAAGTCTTGTATAATCTTTGGTATAGCGGAAATTTACGTCCGCATTGCCGTTGATACCGTTTACTTTACCTGTGTCGGCGTACTGCCACATTGCGTATTCGCCTGTATACTTGCAGGAAGATGTTCCGTATTCAGCCACCCAGAGTTCGTACTTGTTTCTTACCTCAGGCTTAATATAATTCATAAGAGCGTATCTGCTCATATAAAGGCCCGGGGTATAACCCGCCGCTCTGATAGCCTCGCAGAAAGTTTCAACAGCCTGGGAGCAGAATTCAACGCCCTTATTAAACTGTGAGCTCTCCTCCAGGTCAAAATAGACCGGAAGTTCAAAACTCTTGCCCTTAAGCGTTTCGATACAGCGAGCCGCTTCTTTTTTTACATTTTCGATTGTAGTCGCATAGCTGTACCAGTAAGTGCCGATTGGCATACCCACTGCTTTTGCGTTTTTATAGTTCTGTTCAAAATATTTGTCCGTCTGACCGGGGTCTTTGCCGTAGCCGGCACGGATAACGGCGAAATCAATTCCGTCTCCCTTGACCTTTGTCCAGTCAACGTTCGCCTGCCACTCAGAAACGTCAACGCCGTTCTGGATAACATAAGAGTCAAACTGACTGTTGTGCGAATATGTTTTTCCGGTATATTTAGAGACGGTTGACGCTGCAAAAACAAGCGCTGTGCTTTGAAAAGCCACCAGCAACGCAAGTACAACTGCGAAAACTCCGGATATTTTTTTCATAAAATCGTTCCCCTTACTTTTCAAGATACCAGTAATTAAGATCAATATATTTACTGCCATTCCCGGAAAGTGAGCCGGTTTTAGAATACTGCCATATATCGTAATCACCGGTATATGTGATGGATTCGTTATAATCTGCCACCCACTTCACTGTGTCTTTGTGAAGCTGTGACGGGAGCAATTTTTCATTGTAAAAATATGTTGAAGCATAAACTCCGGCCTGATATCCCGCAGAAGTTACCCTGGTGCAAAAAGCATTAAGGATATCCGTTGCTTCTTCCGGGGACAGATTAGCCTCTGCCAATCTGCCTGTAACCTGGCCGTCACTGCCGTAAGCGTACTCATAGTCGATGAATACGGGCAGTTCAACATTCATATGCTTAATAGTTTTTATTACAAAATCTGCCTCTTCCTCTGCTTCTTCAGCAGTTACTGCCTGAGAATAAAAATACACGCCCACGGGAATTTCTGCCTTTTTGGCTGATTTAAGATTTTGCTTTGCCGTTTCGTCTTCAAAGATTTCCCCTTTGCCGTAACTCCTGTAGCCAACGCGGATAATGGCAAAGTCGGTCTCGCTTTTCAGCTTCTCCCAGTCTATATCCTGATTATGTTCAGACACATCAACACCCTGTACAACTTTCGCGTCTGTAGAAAAGAACTTTGAATCGTCATTGGAACGGAGTGTAAAAAAGCAGGAAACCGCCACAATAACAACAACGAGCAACAGGATAAAAGCCCCTGTAAAAGGCTTTGAATTCTTAACGGTTACATATTTTTTTGAACGCATCGCTCCGGTGCGTTTTTTCTTTTTAGTGTTTTTTTGAATAGTTTTCATGTTATTCTCCCGCAGTGCCTAATATGTTAAAGCAAAAACACCGCTTAGTCAACACACCCGCAAGAAAGTTTACAATTTCGGCATTATTTTACAGTCATAAACTTCGTATTGACAATATCTGTACACTTTGGTATAATAGTACCAATACTTGTAGACTTTAAAGCGTTAAAGTATTTTTCCGTACTTTTAACAGTTTAAAGTATATGATTGACAATTACGCACTGCGCCGTATAATAATACTAATAATATACAAGGTGATAAAAATGACTAATTACGACAAAATGGACAACATGAAATTCATCCGTAAGCTTCCTATACCGCAGGAACTCAAGAAGGAAATGCCTTTGACCGATGACCTTGCGGCGGAAAAAGCTAAGCGCGATGAAGAGATTGCAAAAATAATCAGAAGCGAGAGCAACAAAATGCTTCTCGTTATCGGCCCCTGCTCCGCAGACCGCGAAGACAGCGTTCTTGACTACATAAACCGTCTTGCAGACGTTCAGAAAGAGGTTGCAGACAAGATCGTCATCGTTCCCAGAATATACACAGGAAAGCCCAGAACAACTGGCGCAGGCTATAAGGGAATGCTCCACCAGCCGGACCCCGGCAAGAAGCCCGATATGTACGAAGGTATCCGCTGTATCCGCAGAATTCATCTTAAGGCTATTGAGCAGACCGGCCTTTCCTGCGCAGACGAAATGCTCTACCCCGAAAATCACCGCTATTTAAGCGACCTGCTCTCCTATGTTGCAGTAGGCGCAAGAAGCGTTGAAAACCAGGAGCACCGTTTAATATCCAGCGGTATTGATATTCCAATCGGTATGAAGAACCCCATGAGCGGCGACCTTTCCGTTATGCTCAACGCAATTAAAGCGGCTCACGGTGACCACTCGTTTATTTACCGCGGATGGGAAGTTGAATCAAAGGGCAATCCTCTTGCCCACGCTATTCTCAGAGGAAGCGTTGACCGCCACGGCATCAACCATTCCAACTATCACTACGAAAACCTCAGAATGCTCTACAACATTTACTGCGACGGCTCAATAACAAATCCCGCAGTTATCATAGACACGAACCACTCCAATTCATCGAAAAATTATCTTGAACAGGTTCGTATCGCAAACGAGGTTCTCCATTCAATGCGTCATTCAGAAGATATTCGCAAAATGGTTAAAGGCTTCATGGTTGAATCATATATTGAGGACGGCGCCCAGAAATGGGAGGACGGAGTTTACGGAAAATCAATCACCGACCCGTGCCTTGGCTGGGAGAAAACCAAAGAACTCATTTACTCAATTGCTGATCAAATCTAACAACGAAAAATATTTAAGGCGGCAGAAAATGCCGCCTTTTATTTGCGCTTTTATCAAACAAAAATCCCTTTCCGAGTTGGAAAGGGATTTTTTATATTGATTTACTGTTTTGCTCCGGCGTCGAACATCTCAAGTGCCTTAACACTGGCGGCGAAACAGCCTGCCAGACCGTCTTTATTCATGTTGTCATATGTATCACGTCTTGTGTGATAATAATCTTCCAGTTTATGGTTAAGACCTGTAACGCCTGTTGCGCGGAAACCGGCCTGTGCAAACGCGGCAGAGTCAGTTGCACCGCCGAGAGGTGGAACCCAGCCCTTCTTGCAGGGTACGCCAGCCGCTTTTGCAGCTTCCATAAACAGATCTGAAACTTCCTTATCTGCCTTTACAGTGCCGTTAAGGTCGCGGTAATTTGTCATAAGGAATTTAGGATCGTGAATAGTGTCGTAAGAGAAAATAAATGTGGGAACGTCGTCGAACTCGCCTTTGTGCTGTTCACACCACGCTTTTGCACCTCTAAGGCCGGCTTCTTCCGAACCTGTAAGGATAACGCCCACCTCTGTATTTTCAAGAGTGATACCGGCGTCCTGAAGCGCTTTCATAACAGCAATACCCATATAGCAGCCTGAAAGGTTATCGTTTGCGCCGTCAACAACTCTGTTTTTGTTCCACATCCAGTAAAGACCGATAAGGAACGGAACAAAAATCAAACCAACAAGGCCCATTTTTACAAGTGTTGAACTTGTATCGGCAACGCTGAACTGGATACCGTTCTGGGCAATATAAACGATTGAAAGAACAAGATAATAAACAGCGCCTACGCCGCAGATAACAGCGTGGCCCTCAAAGCCTACGCCGCCCAGCTTATAGTTTACCGGCCATTCCCATGCAGCGTCCGGGTGACCGTTAAAGAATATGCGGCGCTTTACTTCGCCGGTGCATTTCTTAACTGCCGTAACGTTATGGCCTGTTTTTTCGGGGAAACATTTATCAATAAGTTTCTTATACAGTCCGAACTGCATAAACACAATAAACAGACCCGCAATAATCAGAAGTACAGACGCAAGCGGGAACACGAAAAACAGCGCAACCGCCGCAAGCACAAATGTAATAGTAAAATAGATCCAGCCGAAAAATGAGCCCGGATTTTCCTTAAATGACTCTACATCGGCACGCTGACAACCGCAGTCTTTCTTCAAAACTTCTGCCATGTATTCGCAGGCTTGCAACTCTCCCTTTGAGCCCGGATCACGCTTTTCAAAAGTTTTGCAGATATGGGTGATTTCGTCCACCATATAGTCTGCGTATTCGTTTTTCTTTGCGATGATGTTATTAAGATCCATCATAACAAACCCCTTTCCTCCTCATGGCTGCAATAAACGAAATAATTGCAACTATACTATTATAATACATTTACTTTAACATAGCGGCCATTGGTAATTATTAACAATTCATTAACAATCAATTAACAAACTGTAAATTACATTGCAATGAAAAATTATTGATATTTATTTGTCAAAGTATTGCTAAAGGACAAGGTATTATATTGAATTCAAGTGTCAAGCAGTGATTTTTTCTTTTTTGATTTCCCTGTGGAGCAAACCAAAATAAAGCAAAATTGCAACGATACAGTTAACTGTATCTGCAATAGGCTGGGTAATGAGAATACCCTGGTAACCAAAGTAATGGGAAAGAATTACCATAACAAGAGCATAAACTACGCCCTGACCGTTGATAGAAAGGATAAACGCTCCGAGAGCCTTTCCGGTAGCCTGGAAAGCGCAGGTTGTAACAAGAGTAAATGCGTAACAGCCAAGTCCGAGGATAATATGGCGAAGCATATTTGTTCCGACTTCAAGGATATCAGCGTCGTTCATAAACAGTTTTATCAACAGCGGAGCGGCGAGCCACAAAACAGCGGTAAGGGCAACAGCCATTGAACATTCAAACACATAGGAAAAACGCATTGTCTTGCGAAGCCTGTTAGAGTCTTTGGCGCCGTAATTAAATCCGATAAGCGGCTGAACGCCGAACGCAAAGCCAACCATTACAAGAACGGCAATCATGCTAACTTTAAGGGCAATACCCATTGCTGCAATCTTAAGTGTTCCGTAAGGCATAAGAAATCTGTTTGTAAGCAAAACGCAAAAGCTCTGAGTTATATTCGTAATGGACGCGGGAATACCTATTGCAAATATTTCCTTGAGTTCGTGAGCGGTAATTGACATAAGCTTCGGGTTTACCGAAAGGCGTTTGCTCTTCTTAATCAGGAACCATACAAAGAAAATATCAGTAAAAATATTTCCGATAACCGTAGCAACAGCCGCGCCTGCCGCGCCGTAGCCGAGAACAGAAATAAATATCGGGTCAAGAATTATATTCACAACGGCGCCGATAATGGAGCCAACCATTGCCGCGGAAGAGAAGCCCTCGGTTCTAAGCTGGTTAACGGGAGTGTAAGAAACAATTATAAAAGGAGCGCCGAGAACGATCCAAGTATAATAATCGGACGCGTACTCAAACGTATTGCTTTCAGCGCCAAGGAAATTAAGAATAGGCGTTCTGAAAATCATCATTAAAACGGAAACAACAATTCCGGTAAGAAACGCCGCGTAAAAGCAGAAAACGCTCAGTCGTTTTCCGTCGTCGTCCCGTTGCTGGCCGAAAAGCCTTGAGATTACCGAACTTCCGCCAAGACCGAATATATCGCCTATCGCAATCATTAGGGTAAATACGGGAGCGCCGATAGCAACGCCTGCCACAAGGTCCGTATTTTCGGTTTTGGCAATGAAATATGTGTCCACCATGTTATAAACAAGTGAAATTACCATGCTGAAAACAACCGGAAGCGCAAGTTTAAAATACGCTTTTGGAATAGGCATGCTTTCAAAAATTTCATTCTTATCTTTCATTGCTTTCACCTCCGAAATGTTCTGCCGGTTGATATTATTACAATTGCCCTGTTTTGTCAACAGATATAATATATTTTATACAAAAAAATCATAACCGCCGATTAAGCGGCTATGATTTTACTTTAATTATTGGATTTTTAATACCATTTTGTCACCCAACCGTCCTTGTCAGTTGCCGACTGCTTTGCCTTCGTGGTCGAAGTATTATTAGTCGTGGCTGAAGAACTTTTGGTTGTTGAAGATCCACTTTGAGAACCTTCAGGTGATTCAAAAGCAACGTCGTTATCTCCGGGAGCATTACCGTTATCAGCTGAACTTGAAGAAGAACTCTTGCCGTAGCCGCTGTTTTTGCTATTTGCCAAAGCAGTTGTGCCCGCCTTGACGGATGAAGTTTCTCCCTCTGCGTCAGAAGCCGTTGTTCCCGTTCCGTTTTCCGAGCTTTGAACAGACCGGTCACCGGATACGAGAGCGCTTTCCGTTACATTTGACGCATCAACGTCAGATGAATTTGAGTGGCTGCAGGCAACCGCAAAACATGAAACTCCAATCGCTAAAATAACGACTGCTAAAAATTTAATATTTTTATTCATTTCACTAGTTATCAGTCTTTAAAATAGTTAGCGGCGCTTTTGCCGAAATCAACAAAGTTATCGTCACCTGTGTCACTTGCAGTCATTACGTCAACTGAGCTGAATTTGCTTACCTTGAGTTCAGGCATTTCGTAAATTTCTTTCATCTTTATTCACCTCGGGATCAAATTATAAAATTACTGATTAAGCATTTCTCTTATAGCTTCTTTTGTTGCAGGGTCAACATCCTCATCTGCGAGAACTTCCTCTGCAACGCCTCTGAAGTTGCGGGTTACAGGCTGTGAATAATGTGTAACACCATCAATTACAACATAAGAGCAAGCTGTAATATTTGTATCAAAACCTGATTTGGGAACGTTTGTGAATACAAGATTGAATGTGGTGTATTCGTCTTCTGTGCCCTCTTCGTGTGTGATGAAATTTTCAGCTTTCAGCTTCTTAACGCCTTCTGTTTCAGGAGTAAGTGTATCTGTCTCTCCGTAAAGATAAAGGAAACCGTATTCATCAATTGTATCTGCGTCCTCTTTTGTTTCAAAACCGAAACGAAGACCGGAGTTTGAGCCTACTCTGATTGAGCCGCCCATTGCGTCTGTGTAAGACTTAGAGATGATTGTGATTGTGTCTGTCTGCGTAGTAGCATATTTGCTCTGCCAATCGGTGAAAAAGTTCCATTTTTTCATCTCGAACTTGTAAGATACATTGAAAGTATATGTACCTGCGGGAAGTCCGCTGTTAAGAGTAAATGTTGTTTTCATTGACTGACCGGACTGAGCATATGTGTTATTCGCATTTTGTTCAGAACCGAAACCGGAAACTTCAAAGTTATATGTTCCATCACTCATTGTGAAAACATTGTCTGTAGACAGGCAGTAATCTGTACTGTTAGTACCGTAATGCCAGCCAAGAGGATAATTTGAAGTCTGTGCGCTTGAGCTGTAGCCATTGCCGTCGCTCATGGTAATTGTGATAGGAGTATTGGCCTCAACTAACATTGTGCCGTCCTTGTTAACTCCTGTATACTCAAATGAGATGTAGTCTCCATGAGAGCCGTTGTTCAGATTAACATTGTAGTACTGTGCATCTGTAACAGTGTTTACTGATTTGTTGAGCGGATCAGCTGCAAGAGCTGTAAGCGGAACAAGTGAAGTCAGCATAACAACTGCCATCAAAGTCGCCATGAATTTTACTGTTTTTTTCATTTTTGTGTTGCCTCCAAAGGGTAAAATTTCAAAATGTTTCCATCCAAAAATTCGCCGTTTTACCACCATTTACCACAGGCAAAAGCAGTTTAAAATTAACGCTTTGGACTAGGACATTTTTACTTCAACGTATATTATAGAAAGTTTTTTATTTATGTCAATGCAAAATATAATAAATCTGAAAAATATTGCACACAAGCCCAATAATTGTTATTAATACCAAAATATAATGTTATTTTTTTCAAGTTGAATTTATATGTTTTTTACAAAATAATACAATACATTGCAGGCTTTTTTGACTTAGTTTGTTTGAATCGTAACTATTTACGAATAGTGCTATTGTGTTGTTTTAATAATATTTCGTTGCTTAACAAATAGACTTTTAACCAAATTCACTTGATTTGCAAACATTATATTAGACACTCTAATATTTGACTAAAAAAAGCGCCTGATTACAGGCGCTTTTTTTACTTTATTCTTTTGGAAAAGCTTTTTGAGCTGTAAGGTTGCTAATGCCGATTTCGCTACCCCAAATATTCGATTCTGTGCTTGTATAAAATTTAATTTCCAACTTTTGTACACCACTTACATTAAAAGAAATATCCTCAGGGAGAGTGCCTTTTTCCATTTTTGGAGAGGTATAAAGTAATTTTCCGTCTCCATATGCTTCAAAATACGATTTTTGCACGGTATTTTTATAAGTTTCGGGAATATATATTTTTCCACTCACAGTATCGTATTTTCCCGAAAGATTGTATTGCATATTATATATATTGGTGCTTTTGGCATTACTATGTCCTATCAATATCGAATGAGCCATAGTACTGTTATCATTGGCTGTTTCCTCTGTATCATAATGATCCCAATCAGCATCCACATCATCAACAGCTATAACATTTTCCTCAATATACAAATAATATGGCAAATATTGCTGATATGTATCATGCTTAGTTTTGTAATCAGCATTGTCCGGTTGAAGCTCCATAGCTACTTCAATATTTCCAATTGCCGCATTTACGTCGTGTTCTTTGAAAGATTTTTCTGCATTTGCTGCATACTTTTCAGCATATGACGTTAATACCTCATTGATTTTTGTCTGTATCTCATCTGAGTTGACACCATTCTCATCCAACCAAGTTTTTGCTGAATTAAGCAAGTCAATTCCTGACTGAATTTCTCCGTCATTAACAAATTTATCAACCTGTTCCAAGGTTGAATTGATGTATGCATCAACACATTCACTAACCATATTTCCAGCATCGTCAAGTAAGCTGTCATTTTCATTCACTTGAGAAAAATAGCCAATTGCTTCCTGATAATCGCCCTCTGTTTTATATGCATAAACCCCGCGGCAATATTCAGTTTTTGATTCTATCAAAGATAAAAGGCCGTTCCACAGTTCCTGATTCGAGTAAGAAATACTTGAAGACATATTAGGGGTATCATCTGATAAGATCAAAGTCCCATACTGATCTTTTACGTAATTTGTTACTGTTTCACCACCGCTTGTCGCTGCTTCAGTATCAAAGTCATGATTATTCAAATCATCATCTACATTATTTAGAAATTCAGCAATTAACTTGTCATATTTTTCTATTTTTGATTCACTTCCGTATGCCTCTGAATAAAGGGCGTTTACAGCGTCCGCGCTGTTGGAATTCAGTGCATTTTTCAATTCATTTGTCTCAGTTGCGCTGGATATTACCGCCGCTATAATAGCTATCGCGGCTACAATTATAACAGCTACAATAGCCGGTATCAAAAGTCGTTTTTTTCGTTGTTTGCTTTGCTCTATGTTCGGCGGCGCATTGTTAGCTAAATCAGGATATGAAGCATTGGCATCATTATTGGGTATTGTCGCCTGTTCAGATCCAAGCACATCATCTTTTGCTTGTCCGGTTGTTGAATTTTCATCAAAGCTACTAATGTCGTTCTGTTGCGTTTCAACCGGTGCACCACAATTTGTGCAAAATTTTGCGCCTGTTTTCAGCTCACTTCCACAGTTTTTACAATTCAATATTTTCTCCTCCTTATCGAAAACATTAACCTTAGTCTTTAAATAAAAATATTATCCGTAAGTTACTCCGTTATTTGAATCTACAAGTTGATTTTCCTGTTCATCAAAAACAAGGCTGGTTCCGTCGCTTATTTGAATATTTTTTCCGTCTACTTTATAAGTAAGAGTTTGGTAAAATTCTTCATATGCTGACGCACCTTCTTGGTCAAAATAAGAAGCGTTCCAAACATAACAATAACCATCATGAGAAAAAATAATGTTAGTATCCGGATTTTCCATAGAAGATTTCCAACTGCATGGTTTCCATGTTCTGGACATTATTGCTACTTTCAAATTGTCACTTACATTATACAAAGTTCTTTGACTTACATCTGAAAATTCATTTTCAGGTCGTGACGGAAGTTTTGCCAAACACTGTTCTAACGAATCATAACCTGGATAGCCAATACTTTGGTTGTTTGGGAAATCATATTCATCTATATAATAATATTTTGGTGAAAAAGACTCGTAGACTCTTCCTATGCAATCTATTATTTGCAAATCATTATTATCGTCGAATTGCAAAATATAATCGCCTTCATTACAATCATAAATAACAACATAATTGCCCACGATCTTGTATTCTTCTACTGATTTCTTAGTGTCTCCGTAATCACTACCTACCAACTGGGTCTTTTCATATGTGTAATCAGTATGAAACGTTATATAATCGATATATCTTCCTTCTCCGGTGGACGGTCCTTCTCCGTATGTATCAAAAAACCATTTGCCGTTACATAACCTTTTTACGATTTCAGAGTCTTGTTCATCAGAAATAGCCGCATTACTCGTTTTCTCCGAAGTGCTTTCATTTGAACTACCAGAAGAACAAGCAGACAATAGAAAAACAAACAATATACACATTATTAATGTAATAACTTTTTTCATGATGCTCTCCTTTATAAATTATCATTTATTACAGATAAACATAAATAAAAAAATCGAAAACAATAAAGCTTCTATTAAGTTAACATAAAATACATATCCCTATTATGTTAGTGATACTTACTGCCATTTTCATTTATTAATCGATCGTTTTTTAGTGCGCTTTTTTACAGCTATTAAAATTCCCGTACATACAAACGCCGCAAATACACATCCGACAGTTATAACTATTGGAGTATAATTTACTACAGTTACCTCGCATTCAGCAATTTTATCATCAATCTGAATAGTTACTGTAGCAGTACCATTGCTTACACCGGTGATAACCCCGTCGCTGTTCACTGTTAATACACTTTCGTCAGATGAACCGTATTCAATGGAATCGTATTTAATATCAGATGGGTTAACCTCATATGAGAGATTTTTGCTCTGATTGCATAGTATTCTCTGGTTATCAATTTGTATATCTGTTACGGGCGTATATATAGACTTTTGAAACTCAACATCATCATTATTATTTAGTTTCATTAATGGAGAATCATTTTGATATACCAAATCAAATGAAGCACCCAAACTTACATCAATATCTTTTGCATCATATGAATAGTAATTATTCTCATCACAGGAACGAATATTAACACTCATTTTACCGTTTCCAACAGAATTAATCACATACCTGTATCCGCTGTCTTCGAACATTAATATTCTTTTTTCGTATCCAGACGTTTTTTCGTTATAAATGGTACTAAACGTACCGCCGTCCAAATCCATAGGTTCCATTTGGGCATCCGGAATTGTGGCAACATAATTTCCGTCAGCGTCATATACATCTACTTCAACTGGACACGCAACAGTTATTATACAACTCTGCTTTTTCTTCCAGTCAGTAACTGTTATACAGTTAGGTTCATCGCTGTTATCACTCGGTACAATGATATCCAGTTTTCGGCTTAAACTATTTCCAATGAATTTATCTCTATAATTGCGAACTTTTATTATTGTTTCTCCATTGCATTTAACAAGAAGATATCGTTCGTCAGATTTGTTATCAGCGGTTATCTTATCTTTGCTATCAAATCCAAAGAGATAAATTTTATCTTGTCCGGAGCCGTCATAAATTGTGTCAAGTCCTTGCCCTTTATAATAAACATACGTGTCTGATCCGCCATCACTGTAAATATCATCATTACCATTTCCACCTACAATATAATCATCTCCGGTCATAGCAATTATGCTGTCATCTCCATCTCCTCCGTAAATAACGTCAGTATGGGGAATAAGAATATTCATTCCTGCTATACCGTCAAGATTTCCGTATAATGACTGATTTAGTGAAGTTCCAAGGACAAGTGACCCTTTAGGCATCGTTTTATGAATTAAAGCAGCAGAAAATCCCGATGCTAATTCAAACATCAAATGATGTGTTACACTTTCTGTAATTGAGGACTCACTGTTCAAAAAGTCTCTGTCGATTTCTTCTGATAATTCAATCGTCTGTTTTTTTTCATCAATTTTGATCATATTTTGCAAAGAATGTGCTGTAACTTTATTGCCTAAATTCTTATGTTTAAGCGCCTTTTTTACTTTTCCGTACTCATAATTACCAACAGCTAAATCATGCTCATTAACATGGTCATAGTGTTTCCATTTATCGAAACCTGTGTAAGAGCTGCAAAAGGCATCCCACATATTATAATACATTGCATCTGTCAGCTGGGCGCAGTTGAAGGTTTGAGACTCAAAATCATATAACTGTGACACTTCTAAAGCAAGCCCACCTCCTAAAGAATGTCCAGTTGTTGATATTGAATAAATACTGTTATCATTTATATAATCTTTTGTTGCTGATATGGCATCTTCCATTTGGGGAGCTTTTTTGTTCAAAATTCCAAAGATCAAATCATTTTGCGCATCCGCTCCCAATTCAGAAAAATCGTTTGTACCCCTAAATGCCAAAACTATCTGTTCAGTTGAACTATTCTTAATGGCAACGGCATAGAACCCCGTATCTTCATTAGTGAATACATTGTCGACAATCCATTCACCGACATATTTTTTCATTAATATTGAAACGCCAATTTTACCTGTTGTATTTTCATAATATTTATCTTTAAATAGTGAATCAGCGAATTCGCTGATTTTTTTTCCTTTATATTTGCCAAGACTTTTATATGATAACTCTGAGAACAATAAATACTGAACATCAGTAATTGGCTTAACCAGACTGTATACTGGGGGATAACCATACTTTACGCCGTCCATTCCATCCCAGCAATTAGAAACCAACATATTTCCGCAAAAGCCCAAAAACTCACCAAGCAGACCTTTGTGATCCTGAAAATTCAAGCCGTCTACATTATCATGTTCATCTACCACTCTTCCGTCAACAACAACTGAAAAACTATTTCCAGCTCCGGTTCCCTGAGACAAAAATATCTGATCGTTATATACAACCATGGATTGAATTGGAAAATCTACCGAAAATGTTGACAAAACTGACTCGTCAAAACTATCCAAATCGATTTTACACATATAAACTTTCCAATTTGATTCGCCTAGATATTCTTCTACTGAATAATACAAAGAATTTTGATAAAGAGATATTAAATTTCTGCTTGCATCCTGTTGACTTCCTATGCTATTTCCTAATGTGAATTGTTTTATTTTTTTCCCTGTTTTCAAATCAACAGATATAATTTTATCGCCTTTTTGATAATATAGATTGTCTTTATATGTATATGTATCGATTCGCTCAAGATGGTCAAAATCATTATCAACAAGAATTTCATCTCCTGATTTCAAATCAACTATATAAAGGCTTTCATCTCCATAATCTGTTAATGAAGTTGTTACTAACATCTTGCTGTCGCAAAAAACGAAATTAGCATATCTCCAATTCATTGAGGGATTCAGCGGCTCATAATTAAAAACAATTTTTGAATTATCACCGTTATAATCACAACTTTTTATGCAATGATTTTTTACGTCGTTATAGTAAAGCAAATTGTCTTTAAGCCCTATACAGGCATTAATAATATCTTCAAGAACCACCTTTTCCTTACCTGTTTTTCGGTCTTTTAATACCACATTACCAACGTATGCATAATTCTTTTTATACACTAGCTCATCAAAAAACACAGTATATTTATCATTATAATCAAAATCGCCGTTGTTCAAATTATACTGGTGTTTTTGCGTTTCTATTTCACTTTGCAAAACATCACCGTTTTCATTATTTTTTCCGTATAATACGCTCACATCAGAACACAGCGCAGACAATACCACAACTAACATTAAAAAAATGGAAATCGCTTTTTTCATAGTCTTCTCCAATGGTCTATAAAATTGATACCTTCAGAAAATAATGCTAATCAGTTTTTAACCGAGAGAGTACTGAAAATATCCCAATTTTCAGCCTGATCATTTTCTATTTCTTTGACACTTTCAGCACTTGAGCCAATAGAACTGCTGACGCTGTCAACATCCACAATCTTTCCGTCGGAACGTATTTTCAAATTATAGTAAGAAACGCAACGATAAGCAGTATTTTCGTCTGCTTTATATGAAAAAAGATATTTTATTTCGTTATGGTCTCCTGATTGCCAGAAGCTTGCATTAGCCTCTCCATCTTTGTCATAACCGAAGTATGCTTTTTCATACTTAGCATCAGGATACTGCTCCTGAAAATCTGCAACTGCACGATCTTTAAGCGTATTAAAATCTGACGATGAAATATCATCGCCTTTTGTGATATAATCACAGGTTATTGGCATGTACTCCGATGCCACAGGAGTGATAATAATTCCGTCTCTTACATAAGAATTCTCATCGCAGCTTGCAGTTATAGTAACTTTATTGGTAGTGTCAATATCTTCCGCCTCGCATGAAAATGATATTTTAGCAACAGAATCTCCCTCTGAGTCTGTTATTATGAACCTATTATCATCACAGCTGATACTGAATCCACTTATATTTTTAGTGTAATCTGAATTAACGTCAATAAAGTCGTTGCCGTTCGTTTTATCTACTACCACACCTGACACAGCATCAAAGGGATTAACTTCGATTGGATCAGGAAGGTTGCTGATTTCATATGTTTCTGTATATATATCTTTACCTTTTAATTCTTTCGGGAAATGATAAGAGTTTATATAGTCATAGTTGATACTTATAGTTACTGTAACTTTATCTCCGTTGCTCAATCCCTCATTCTTATCCACATAAATATTTACAGCCTCTTCAAGCGGATCAGAATAAAGGCTCTCATAATAGCCTCTTCCCAAATCGTTTATAAGGCTTTCATAATTAAAAACATTGGCAACAGATACAGTGCCGTAACCATTATATCCGTCTGCAACGAGATCATCAGCGATATAATCTTTAGCGTTTATTTTTCCGCTTTGCGATACAGCTATAATTATTCCCAAAACTACAATCACAAGGACTATCAGTGCCGGGATGAGAAAACCTCTTTTCTTTTTGCCAACACCAACATGGTTGCTCAAACTAGTCGTACTATCAACGCTTTTATTTCCTTGGTCGAAATCATTATTCTCAACAGTCATTTTTATCCTCTTTCTTTTTATTAATAATAGTAGTCATAGTTATCTTCATATTTATCATCAACGTAATCAGTAACGGCAGAGCCGATATTATTAAACAATTCTGTAATATAATCAGGAATGTTCGTGTCATAATATTCAGGAGCTACTTCATTTGTTGCGTTCGGATTGGTTGAAAGACTGGTTGAAATTGTTCCTCCGAAAGAGGCTTCACCATACATGCTTCCCTGTACAGATATATCGTACTTATCTCCAAGATTTGTTGCATTGGCGGTAACGTCAAATATTTCATCGCCTGCACTGAGCAAATTCATATTACACGTACCAAGAAGTACGGGTACTCCTCCACATTTTTCAGAATGCATATTTTCTATATTAGCATTAAATGTGTAATATATATCTGAATATTTTATATCAATATTCGACGGACCGCCCTCAATTGTTTTGCTTAATGAAAAAGATACGCTTTCCTGAATATCACTGTCAGGAATAATTTCTGCATTTAATGTCGCAATATCATCTCCGTCAAATGTCGTATTTATTTTTCCTTCAGACTCAAAACTTCCGTAATCAACTACATATCCTCTGTATAAAATATCTCCTCTGGAATCGCAAGCATATGATAACGTAAGCTGATTTATATCCTGTGATATTGGACTGTTTTCCTGTATAAACTTCTTAAGATACTCAAGTTCAGACATACCTGAGCTTGATTGCTCGTTTGCACTGTAAAGTTCAACGATTTTTTCCGCAACAGGCACAAGATCTGTGTTGTTCATAATTTCATTGATAAACGCCACAGACAGTGCATCAAGATCACTTCCGCTGAAAGTGAACGTTATCATATCCGCATTTTCGCCATTTATATTTTCTTTTGTTGAAACGGCTTTTGAATCAACATTCTCCTTAAGTATTGTTCTTGAAACCTCCAATAATTCTTTCATATCTGCTTCCGAAAAGTACTCCAATGCCAGTAACTCTTTTTCCGTAATTGTATTGTCATTATTGTTTGGAATTTGAGAGCCATTAGACGAGAATTTATTGTTATTAAGTTTCAAGATATTTAATAAAGGATTATCAAAAACCAGCTGCGAATTCATTAAATCAGATCCAATAACAAATTTTGAATCAATATAATTGCCACTTAAAGTAAACAGAGTGTTTCCTTCATCCTGGAGAGATAAATCTGAATTAACAGTAGCAGATGATTTATTATAATTAACAGTGGCTGTAGCCTGCATAGAAGAAAGAATTTCAGATACATACTCATCGCCTGAAAAATTTGCTTTTGCAACCGATTTTGCAGAATATGATTCAGGGTGTCTTAAATCAGCAATTGTCTCCGATGTAAGCAAGGAGGAAATATTTTTACTTTCCTGATAAAAATAATATGTACTTTCTCCCATAATAGCCATCTGTATTTTGGGTAAAAACACTGAGATAATAACGCCGCACACTACTATTAAAAACAAAACCACGGCAAGTCCGATAATGATTTTTTTACTGTTTTTCTTTTTGGTACCATTAATCGTTAATTCAGGCAATTCATTATTAAGAGCACTTATTTCTACACCACAGTTCGGGCAGAACTTTGTATTATTATCATTTATTTTTTTGCCACAATTTTTACACTTCATAACAATTCTCCACTAAATAAAGTTTTTCAAATAATCATTAGGGCACATATTTTTTAACAAATTTCTTAATTCGGCCTCATCAATTAAATCACCATTGCTATCTTTCCATAGGCTTGTTTCGTTTTCGTTATCCCAGCCATAATAGGAAGCAATAGCATTGTTATTTTTATCATAATAATTTTCGTGCAACCCACATTCAAGAGTCATATTCACATCAGTTTTATATATCAATTCTCCGTCTGGATCATACAAAACCTGCCATCCGCTAAATGAATCCGAATCCTTTCCAGTATACGGTATTTCATATGAACCTAATATCTTAGCTTTTCCTTCTATAACTTCATTGTATGGTAAATCATAAATAATACCTACTGCTTTTGCTGGACCATTAGAAAAATCATAATTTTCAATATTATCAGAAAATTCATCGTAATCCATAGAACAAAATACAACCAGATTAACTCCTGAATCTGCTTCATTTGTATAAACCATATCATGAACTTCAAAGTCTAATTCAACTATTGTCGGATATTCATTTCCCATCCAAGAAATAGTTTTATCAAGAGTATTGTTTGCATCTGAACTATCAACAACTGAATTATCGGTTACACTAACATCTAAATTATCGTTGTTTAAATTATCTGATGAACAAGCAGAAAATCCAAACAAAATAAAAAAAGCAAATAGCATTGAAAATATTTTTTTCGTATCTATACCTCCTTTTTTTAATTAAACAACTAAGTATTTAATAATTAAAGCTTATCATAAAATCCAACTATATTCCCATTATCAAGTTCATTATATTTCAACAAATAAGGCTCATTGTTCCTACTATTAGTTAATATTCCGTCATATGACTGAACATTTATTGTTTGATTTTCAAAATTAATCTTTATATTGTTACTAATTAGAGAACCGTCATATGACTGTCCTGTTATATAAGCATCTATTAAACCATTACTATATAACATTGCATTACATGACATATTCAAACACAATTCATCATCTGTGGAAACCGAAAACGAATCAGTTTCTTCCAGACTATCTGAATTAAATGTATTAACATTTATTACATACCCATTATTGCTTTCATTATTTTGGTTAATTACAACAACAGCAACATTATTATCATTTGCTGTTAGTCCTAAATTGCCGTCATTTATTTTCCAAATTTCTTTTTCGCTTCCATCAAGTTTGCATCTGCAATAAAGAAAAATATTTGATTCGAAACCATCCTCCCGTAAAACAAAATACAGATAATCATTAGATATGTAAACATTGTATATCTCGTCATTAGATGCATTTGCAAAACCTTCTCCACCATTTAATACTACTGATAGATTATTGCCTTGCAAATCTGTTTTATATAACGAGAAGACACCGCTTTCTCCGCCATACATGTCAATAAAGTAAATTTCATCATTGTAGAAAAAATAAGTTGAAAAGTCACGCCCTAAATTTATCTGCTCATAATCAGATGAATCACTGCAACTGATTTTGAATAAATTTTGACCGTCCCCGGAAACATATAAATTGTCTTTATAAATCTGAACAAACACATTTTGCATTTCAGCATTAAATTTAAAAAACGTTTCTCCGTGACTCCACAAAATACCATTTTCTAAATTGTCTCCCATTTGCCATAACTTTTCTTCACTACAAGATTTAGCAAATTCCGCTGCTGATAACGTATAAATTGAATTAGTATATACGTCAAAGAAATAATAGTTATCATCAGAATCTTTGTAAGGAGTATACTTGAGCAAATAACTATCTCCACTACTATCTCCGCAAAAAATAAGCTGATTAGATCTAAACATAGACAAATAGTCTTCATCTAAATTTTCTGATTTATTGGTGTCTGAATTTAGTGATGTCATTTCTTGAACTGTGCTTTCATTATCAGAGTTATTTGAAGAACATGCATTAAATGCAAACAAAATCAAAATACATAAAATTATTGAAAAAACTCTTTTCATAAATTCATCTCAAAAATAAAATCATATCAATATGTTAAAATAATATTTGGTTCTGATAAACATTCGTAATTACTAACACTTAATTTTCATTAAAATATTCTTCAGGATCATTTGTATAAATAAAAATGGTATATTCAATTGATTTTCCGTCATCAGTAATTATTTCACTAAGGTTATTATTATCTTCGTAAAAGTATGATTTTGTAGTTGTTTTATATTCTTCAATGTCACTATCATATTGCTTGTCGATTATCTTTGATATGTTTCCTACATCATCATAACTATAAGAAACTGAACTCGAAAGGCGTTTTTCTACATTATTACTATAGCTATAATAATTTTCGTTAATAATACGATCATTTAAATCATATTTGTACTCCCATCGGCCGATAGTATATCCACTTTCTGGATCTTTTGAAAAAACCTTAACTATGTTTCCATTGGCTTTTTCATAAGAGTAAGTTTTCTCATCATATGTATAAGTAACATCAAATGTTCTGCCTACTAAAACTCCTTGTTCATCATAATAAAAGTAGTTTTTATCTCCCGAATAATCTGTTGTTTCGATAAGGGCTCCACTACCATCATAGGTAAAATAAAAATACTCATTATCAAAAACTGTTCCATTTGTCCCTATATCATATGAGTGATATGCCTGTAGTTTTTCTTTATCATCAAGATTTCTGATATAGAAATATTGATCACAGTACCAAGGCTCCTCATTTATATAATCACGACTATATTTTTGCACCTGAATTGTCGAATCTGTTTTTCCATTTAAATACAAATAAGAATATTTATTTATATAGTTATTTTCATATATTTCAGCTTTATTTTCTTCTTCAGACAGTGTATCCGGATCAACATTAAAAACATAAATTTTATCAATACAATCACTACCATTTGTAAAAGAATAATTGTATAAAGAATACTGAGATCCAGAAATCTGTTTATCTAATATTATTTCTGATTTAATTTGGTGGTTAATACTTTTTATTGGTGACAATATTGCATCATCATTAATAATATTGTTATCACCACTTACAGATTGGGAACCATAATTGGAATTACTTAAACCGCATCCAGAAAAAAGTCCTACAAATGCTACAATCAGGGCTAATGCATTCAAATATCTTCTCATTGAAACCTCCTTAGGCGCCCTTAAATAACGGAGTATGTAATTAAATAATTACCGACAAGAATTTAATATATTTAGTAACTATCATCTTCAACCATCACAAAGTTTGCAATTGCATCTCCATAACACTCAAATTCCGGTTCAGAAGCATCATTACCAGTCATTTCGCCAGTAAATTTTGCTAAATACAAACTGGAGTCCTGAATTATGCAGTTTACATATGAGTATTCTAACTGACTTTCTGTAATAGGAAGCAATTTATTTTTTTGTTCGCTTTCATAAATAAAATAAGAATCGAACTTTTTATCATCAACAGAACAACAAAAATTATAAATCTTAAGATTCTCAAATTCCCAATTTTCGTTATCTATATGCCAGCTCTTTTCCCCAGTATCTATAGACGAACCATACATTAAATTAGTGTTATTGAAAACAATTCCGCTATCCCCTATATCATAGCCTTTGTCTAAACGAAAGCATTTATTATCCATATCCCAAATAACTTCAGCCTCATAAATATGAATACTTTTTAAGACTGATTCCTCAAAAGCATTTATACTCTGAAAATTATTATCAGCAATAGTGATATTATCGATAAAATTGTTTTTCTCTGATAATTCGACAGATTTTATCAAATAATCCCCTTCAAACTGCAAATTATTTATATTTACCGATTCGCTTTCGTTTGAATTTTCTTTAGACACCGAGCTAGAGCACGATGAAAAAACAAAAATCATCACCATGCATATAGTTATTAATAATACTTTTTTCATTGCACACCTACATCATTCTATATTGATTTTCAACATTAAAGAATCATCATCAAGTACTTCTTCATCGACAATTCTCATATTACTGGAGATATTTTCTTTGATATGGTTATATGTATAAGCCTGTACATTTCTTCCATAATCAACTTCAAAAGATTTTATATTTGCAATAAGACCTTCTACATCGTCTATTTCATCGAGATACATTTTGAACGCCTGACCGGTATTTCCTCTTAAATATCTCAGATTTCCGCAACTTGTTTTTACAATTATCTCGTTTTCAGATATTACATCGTAATGGCAATCATATTCCTCAAGCGTTTTTGTAAGTATATCGCAATCAACATACATTGTATCTATGCCTTCTGATGCATCAAAAACGCCGTCAGAAACCTGGTCTAATATTGCCAATGATGTTGTTGTTGCCAATGAAATTCCAGCAATGATCGCTGCTGAAGTTAATGTAAGTACAACAGACATAGAATAAATCCTCCTTATAAATCAAAATCAACAATTCGTCCGCCCTGACTGTTGACGAAATCGCCGTCATCATCGTTATCTCCGGCAGAAGAAGCGTCTGTTTCTCTATCTTCGATAGCAGTTGCCAATACTGCTCTTTCTTTAGCCCAAGCACGAAGCTCAAGAATCTGTTCACGCTGAGTACTTGAAAGCGGCACCGTCTCTTTTGTAGCTTTAATTATGTCTTCTTTTCTTAACCCTCTGTTTGCATAAAAAGCTTCATACATTGCAGCTATAACAATCTGTTCTATTTCAGCGCCGACATATCCTGCCGAAAGTTCTGCTAATTCTTTGCAAACAGAATCTTCTGCTGTGATTTCATGCTGAATGGATGAAGACTTAATTCTTTTGCTAATATGTACCTTAAATATTTTTTCTCTCTCTTTTAACGTTGGAAGATCTACAAAAAAGATTTCGTCAAATCTTCCCTTTCTGAGAAGTTCAGGAGGCAGAGAGCTAATATCATTTGCGGTTGCAATAACAAATACCGGTTCTGTTTTTTCCTGCATCCAGGTTAAAAATGTTCCGAATACTCGGGCAGAAGTACCAGAATCGCCACCTGATTTTAAACCGGAAAAACCTTTTTCTATTTCATCAACCCAAAGTATTGAAGGCGAAACAGCCTCAGCTGTAGCAATAGCCTTTCTCATATTTTCTTCAGAACTACCGACTATACCTCCGAAAATTTTGCCCATGTCGAGTTTCAAAAGCGGAAGCCCCCATATTGCGCTCATTGCTTTTGCGGTAAGCGATTTACCACAACCGGGAACACCTGTTATCAAAACGCCCTTAGGTGCCGGCAGATTATAAGCCTGTGCTTTTTCAGACCATGAATTGTTTCTTCTTATAAGCCATTTTTTTAGGTTTTCCAAACCGCCGATATCATCAATATTCAAATCCGATTTAACGAATTCAAGAACTCCGGTTTTCTTTACAACCTGATTCTTTTCTTCGTGAATAATAGAAATTGCGCTGGCATCAAGGCCCTTCAAATTAACAATGGCCCTGCAAAAAGCGTTTTCTGCTTCCTGCATTGTCAATCCTAATGCAGAACGCGACAGCAATATCTTTTCATCATTGCTTAAATGCACATTTTCAGGATTAAGAGTACTTATAAGGTCTTCAAGGAGCACCTTGATTTCCTCTGCAGTAGGCAGATCAAAATCAAGAATTGAGATTTCTTTTTCCATATCGCAGGGTATTACCAATTTTGAAGCGATGAAAACAATAGTTTTTCTGCTTGATTTCAGCAGTGGAATAATGTCGCGCAATTTACGGATAACGGCATAATCAGGTCTGCTGGTCCGCTCTGCACCAAAATAGACATGGAAATCTTTGAATATATAGATTGCGTCATCTTTTGATTTTGCAACATTTTCAATAGCGCTCATTGGATCTGACGTGTCTCTTGTTTTTGCACCATCGCAAACGAGACCATCTGTTTGGGTCCAAATGAATAATTTTCTGTCGGACTTAATCAGATCTCTGTCAGCAATAATGCTTTTTATAGTATTTGTAATGCGCTCCTCTTCATATGAAGGAATATAAATATACGGAAATCCCGCATTTACAAGATTTGAAAAGTCGTGCATGAATTTTGATTTACCCATTATTTGCTCCTTCTATCTTTTTAACATATTTTTGCAGTTTATCTATGTTGCCCATACCGTTAAACGTTATTTTCCCATTTCCCAGTACTCTTATTTCGAACCGATTTTCGTATGCAATAATTTCATCTTCTGTAAAAGCTTTTGTCAGAAACACAAACCTTTGGTTTGAAGATCCGATAAGCGGTTTAGAATAATCGAGTTTATCTTTTTCAAATTCTCCGTCTATCAATAAATCTGTACAACTAAGCAGACGCCCCCAAGATGCATTATCAGATTCAGACAGAAATTCATAAGTGTATCCTGTAAAAGCAATAACTGTCTTGTGCCATGATTTAACTTTTTCGGCAACAAACGACAATTCATCAGCTTTATCAAATGGTTCACCGCCCAGAAGCGTTATGCCGCATATGTCTTTTTTTACTGCTTCTATTCTTTGCAAAATATCAGTTACAGAAAATTCATAACCTGCGTTATAGTCCCATGTATCCACAGCAAAACAGCCTTCACAATGGTGACTGCAACCCTGTACCCAAATACAGAATCTGCAACCCGGGCCCTCGGCATACGTTTTTTCAATGATTTTATGTACACGCATTATAAGTCAAGCTGTCTCTTGCCGGTATTTCCTGTAGTATCTGATTTTTCTAATTTAAAATCTCCGACAGTCAACTGCGGCTCCAGCGAAACAATGATATGTGGCTTTGCATTAATACATGTAAAGAACTCATCCACCGTGCTGAAACCACCATGCTCTTCTCTGTAAGCTACTGCCTTTTTAGCGTCAATGATTGTAATTCCTGTTAGTGACGCCAGTTCTTCTTCGCTGGCAGAGTTTATATCAATTTTAACGGCTGATGTACTCTGTGCACTGTTTTGCACATTATTCTGAACAATGTTCTGACTCTGATTGCGGCCAGACGACTGCGTCATATTTTGTCTGACGTTATTCATTCGCTCTGCAAAATCAGTCTTGTTCTCACTTTGTGAAAGTAGCCTTAAATACTTTGGGCGCTCGTTGAAAACAATAATTAAAAGAAACAAATAAACAATTGCAAAAGCTGCAACACAAGCATAACGTAGACCATTTATAACACCTTGATAGTTATCATATTTTTCTTCCTGTGCGACTACTTCAGGCTGCTGTTCCCATTGTTCTTGATCATCATAATATTGGTCAATTGCTTTTTGATAATTTTCATACTCTGCCGTAAGTTTGAATTCTGTTGAGTCTGAGTATGATGAATCCTCATAAAACTTCGCTTTTTGCTCTTTGGTCATAAAATCTTCGACTTCAGGATAAGTTGCAACATCACTATAATATAAAGGTTCTGGACCAGTTGTATACTGTATCCCGGGCAATATTACCATTCCAAAAACCAAAATAATGATTTGAAATACTATAGCAAACCAACCAAGGAGTGACCATTTTTTATTTTTAACCCTGCTATTCATGTGAAAAAAAGCAAGGCCATTTAAAATTGGTATAAACGCCAATATTACATACAATGAATTTTTGCTTTCCCACTTGGTTCCTTTACTTGTCAACGCCATTATGCATTTACCTCCTGCTCAACGTTTACATTTTCATTTTCTTCTATTTCAAGATATTCTTTAGTAAAATCTGAGTCACGGGTAACTGCGTTGGCAATTCGCTCAATCTCTGCAATATATTTGAGACATGTCTTACCCTTTATGCCTTTTGTTTCCGCTTCTAACTCACCGTTAGGATAAATTCTTACTTGTATTTGCTTCATTTGAGTATTAGTTCCTTTCAAGCAAAAATATAATTATATTCGTTTAATTTAGGTGAAAAATAAAATGATTTTTTAATTTAGGCATTACCAATCCCAACTGTAAAAATCGGTATAACAATCTTTACAGACATCTTCGCTTTCGCCCCAAAAGCTGATAGTGTATTTTTTGCCAAAATACACCTTGTCGCATTCTTCGCACTGGTGAATATTAGTAACAATAATCAGCAATACCAAAACTGCGGCAACAGCACATACAATTTTCTTGATTTTTCCGCTTTGCATTTTGTCGGCGGAACTAATTTTATTTGCCGTTTTTTTCACCTGGTTTTTTATCATGCTAACAGATTCACTACTGTTCAAATCATTTCTAATCGATTTAACAAATTTGTTGTTTTCAACTTTGTCAGCCACTTTACCTATCTGATCCTTAAGATTATTCAAATCATCATGCTTTATTGATGCCACGAGCTCTGCGCCGCAATACTGACAAAATTTCGAATTTCCATTTTCAATTGGCTTATTGCAGTTAGGACAAACTGTTATTTTCGCTTCTTCTGTATTAACCGGTTCTTCTACATCAGATTGCTCTTCTGCGTCAACCGATGTTTCATCTTTAACAGGTGTTTCAATATAAACGGGCTCACCACAGTTCGGGCAAAATTTTTCATCATCTAAAATTTCAGTACCACACTTTCTACAGATCTTCATTTTTATTTCCTCTTTTCCTTAGTTATATTTAAGTAATAAAGCACTTACGGAAACATCGTATCATAACGCTATTTTTTCGTTCAAGCATTATGTAATCAATAACTGGTATTTTGTAATGAACAATTTCATAAAAATTCCACAATCGAAATTCAAAATTATTTTTACAATTTAGTCTAGTAAATCAAATAACTTATTAATCTAAACTCAGAATTATGCAAATGCAAAATTAACCCTAATCGTTTATTGTTTTTATTACTAAAAAGGACTTCAGAAAAATCCGAAGTCCTTTAATACACCATATAATAAAAAAACAGGCGCTGAGAAACTCAGCGCCTGTTTTAGGGTTTATTTGATTTTTAAGGCTTATTTCATTGCCTCTTCAACTGCTACTGCGCAGGCAACGGTTGCGCCAACCATCGGGTTGTTGCCCATACCGATAAGACCCATCATTTCAACGTGAGCCGGAACTGATGAAGATCCTGCGAACTGAGCGTCGCCGTGCATACGACCCATGGAGTCTGTCAGGCCGTAAGAAGCGGGGCCTGCAGCCATGTTATCAGGATGAAGAGTACGTCCTGTGCCGCCGCCTGAAGCAACGGAGAAGTATTTCTTGTCGTTTTCAATGCACCACTTTTTGTAAGTGCCTGCAACAAGATGCTGGAAACGTGTGGGGTTGGTTGAGTTACCGGTGATGGAAACGTCAACGCCCTCGTGCTTCATGATAGCAACGCCTTCAAGAACATCGTTTGCGCCGTAGCACTTAACAGCTGCTCTTTCGCCGTCTGAGAAAGCCTTTTCGCTTTCAATCTTAAGCTCGCCGGTGTAAAAATCATAGTCAGTCTTTACATAGGTGAAGCCGTTAATTCTTGAAATAATATAAGCAGCGTCCTTGCCGAGACCGTTAAGGATAACCTTCAGGGGCTCTTTGCGGACTTTGTTTGCTGTACGAGCAATACCGATTGCGCCTTCAGCAGCTGCGAAGCTCTCGTGACCTGCAAGGAAAGCAAAGCACTTTGTTTCCTCGCTAAGAAGTCTTGCGCCAAGGTTACCGTGGCCGAGACCAACGTTACGCTGTTCTGCAACAGAACCGGGAATGCAGAATGCCTGCAGGCCGATACCAATTGCTGCGGCAGCGTCTGAAGCTGTCTTTACGCCTTTTTGGATTGCAACTGCAACACCGAGAGTATAAGCCCAGCTTGCGTTTTCAAAAGCGATGGGCTGAACGCCCTTTACGATTGCATCCACGTCAATGCCTTTGGATGCGCAGAGATCTCTTGCTTCTTCGAGACTGGAAAGACCGTATTCAGCAAGACATTTTTCGATTTTGGCAATTCTTCTTTCCTTGCCTTCAAACTTTACATCATTTGCCATAGTACTGTCCTCCTTCTCTTATTCTTCTCTGGGGTCGATATATTTTGCAGCGTTTGCAAAACGACCGTAGTTGCCGATATTTGATTTGTATGCTTCTTCAGGTGACTTGCCGTGACGGATGTCCTCAAGCATCTTGCCAACCTTAACGAACTCATAGCCGATTACTTCGCCCTCTTCGTCAAGAGCCATGCGGGTTACATAACCCTCAGCCATTTCCATGTAGCGAACGCCCTTCAGCTTTGTGGAGAACATTGTACCTACCTGGCTGCGAAGGCCTTTACCAAGGTCTTCAAGAGCAGCGCCGACAACAAGACCGTCCTCTGAGAAAGCGGACTGTGAGCGGCCGTAAGCCAGCTGCTTGAAGATTTCTCTCATTGCAACGTTAATAGCATCGCAAACAAGGTCTGTATTAAGGCATTCAAGCAGAGTTTTGCCCGGCAGAATTTCTGCTGCCATAGCTGCTGAATGGGTCATACCTGAGCATCCGATTGTCTCAACCAGAGCTTCCTCAACGATACCGTTTTTAACGTTAAGGCTGAGCTTGCAGGCACCCTGCTGAGGTGCGCACCAGCCGATACCGTGTGAAAAACCGGAAATGTCGCTGATCTGATAAGATTTTACCCATTTTCCTTCTTCAGGAATCGGAGCGGGACCGTGATGCGGACCTTTTTTAACGGTGCACATCTGTTCAACTTCATTTGAATAAGTCATCGTAAGATTTACTCCTTCCAAAAAACTTAATAATTTTATCAATTACCATTGATTATTATAACCAAAATATGTTATATCTTCAAGTCCTAATAGTTAAAAAAATGTCAATAATTATCAGAATGTTTTAAGCAAATTGTTGAAAGAATTTAAGCAATTTGATACAATGATAGCCAAAGAGGTGAAAAACATGAAGATAAAAGACGGTTTCGCAATGCGCAATATTTCCGGTAGCAATATTGTTGTTCCGGTGGGAAAAACCGCCAATGAATTCAACGGAATGATTACTCTTAACTCAACGGGCGGCTTCCTCTGGGAAGTATTTTGCAAAGGCGCAACGAAAGACGAAGCTCTTAAACAATTAACCGCCGCATACGATGTCAGCGAAGAAAAAGCAATGATAGGCATTGAAAAATTCATAGAAATTCTTAAGGAAAACGACTTAGTCGAATAATTGCCCTGCTGAATTTATTATAACAAAACCCGCCGGTAAATACCGACGGGTTTTTCTTAATTGTTCAGCTCAAAGGAGCATATTGGAATGTTTTTTCGTTTTTATTCAAAAATTCCATAAAAATTCTTTCATACAGCTCTTTCGCTTCACTGTCATTGAGCCTGTCAATCATAACGTAGTCACGTCCGTTAATGTAGCCGTCTTTAACAAGGTCAAGCGCTACCATAGGAACGTTTAAGCTAATGTCTTTTCCGCCGGTAACCGTTACTGTGCGGTTAAAAGAACCGTTATCAAGAAGAATAGTATAAGTCTTATCGGCAGTAAGCATACATGTTATATTGCCTGTTGAGTCCGTTGTGCCCACAAGTTCTCCGTCAACATAAACATCAACACCTGCTAATGGAGTTTTTCCTGTGGTATCGTTAACGTTTTCAAGAACGGTAGTTGTTATCGTTGCGGGGAAATCCTCAGGAGGAGTTATTCCGCAAAGTTCAATATTGTTAATACCTGTGTTACCCTTACCCACGGAGTTGTCAGGGTCAGTATATTCATAACCAGCAATGTTTTCGCCGCCGTTTATAAACACTTTGATATATACATTCTCCTGATTTTCAACAGCCTTTGGCAAAGCAATATTGGAATAAGTTTCAACTGTCTGCTGATACTCAATAGCGCGCACGTTTGAATTATCAACATAAGTATAATTCACTCCGTCTGTACTGTAAGCGATACCCCAATCACGCGGGCCTTTTGAAGAAGACACCTGCTCAATACTCAATGTCAAATCAGTGCAGCCGATAGTTGAAGTCTTTATCAGCCAGCAACCCTTCTCTTGCGGGTCATCAAGTTTTGAATTGCTTGCCCAAGTATTGTCGGCAGATGCGCTCACCTTCAAACCATATGATGAAGTATAGTCAAGTACAGCAGGGGTCTGACCGTTAGGATACATCGAAACACTTCCCGTTCCGGTAGTTGCTGAAACTGAAGTTCGATCTTCGCTTACAGAAGAATCAAAACGTGAGGTGTTGTAATCAAACTCGGCTATTGTATTGCCTTTGTAATAATATGTACGGATATTGGCTGCGCTGCTCTCTTCATCATCAACCGCCCAAACACTTACTGTATAAGCAGTAAATTTATACGGGCTAAATCCCGGCATTGAGGACAGTTGCAAACCTGACTGAGGATAACTGCCGCTGCTTACTACCTTGCCTTCAGAATCCTGAACAGTATACTGCATTTGCTGAGAATCAGGGCTGACATATTTTACAACACCCGTAGGTCCGAAATAGTCAGTTGACTTATTTGTGTACGGAGTTTTCAGCACACCTGGAATTTCTTCACCGCCGATAATAATATTGTTAATATATACATTACCCTTAGAAAGGTTATTGTGAAGCGCCGCTCCTCCTGATGTGAGGTTTTCACTTGTTGTAAGGCGGATATAGACAACCGAAGCATTTTCCGCACCGGGAATAGCTATGCGGTCCAAATAGTTTTCAATCGCACCGTTCGCAGGGAGTTTTACATTCTCTGTTACCGGCGTCCACTTTTCACCGTCAAGGCTGTAAGACAGCGCCATGCTGTTTGGACCCTGGGCGGTAGTATAAGCATCACACGAGAAGGTAATATTATCATAGCCTCCTGTCTGAACTTCAAAATAAAAGCCTGAATTTTCGGTCCATTTAAGTCCGTCATCCGGAGACAGAGCTATTGCTTTTTTATCTGCATTGTAAAGCGGAACGTATTGCGACGTGCCGTCAGCAACAGTCTTAAGTTTTGACGACTGGTCAAAGGCCCCGCCGTTTGAAGGCATCGCGCCGTTTACCACTTCACTACTGTATGTCTGGTAATTAAATCTCGCCAGCGCGTCTCCCGCAAAAGCATATGTTCTGGTGACTTCCTGGCTCTTATATATTCCCTGTTCGCTCCAGGCAGTAACAGTTACCGTATCAGTTTTTACATTTTCAAAAGGAGCAAACTTATCAGTATACTGAGCCGCCGAAGTTACCGTGCCGTCTGAATAAGTAAGAGTATAATAAACATCCGCTCCGGCATTTGTATCTGAAACAATTACCGTATCGTCAGAATAAAGCGACTGGGCTGTTGTTTCAATAACAGGGGCGTCAAGTCCTGTAACATCATTCTTCTTAACACCGTTTACAACAACATTATTTATTGCTATTTTTCCGCTGTCCTTTGTTGTGGTAAACAGAGTATCATTGCCTTCAAGTGTATATTCAGCGTCTATTACAACTCTTACAGTTACCGTTTCAGCATTTTCGCAAACTTCAGGAAGTGTCGCATTAAACGCATTTCTCATGGTTTTTTTGTCCAGAGCGGTAAGTTCATAATACATATAATCGTATTCACCGCTTGGATCGTCAAAATACTGAAATTCCCCTGAATTTACACTATACATAAGAGCATAACAGGCCGCGCCCTTAGATGTTGCTCCTATATCAGCGCTGAATGTGATGTCATTATAGTCGACAGTGGAAAATGTAATGTCAAAATAAGGATATTCCTGCCAGTAAGTTGTACCCGACGGGCTCATTACCGGCTGCTGACCTGAGGTACCGTCGGTGCGGATGAACGTATCGCTGCCGCTCCACTCAAGTTTTTCATAATTTCCGCCGTCAACACTTGCATGAATTCTCGCCGTATCCTTTTGGATGCCAGACGTAGCGTAATATCCGTCGTTTTTGCCACCCTGAAGGCTCAGACCGTCATCTCCGAACTTATAGCTGAATGTTGCAATATTTTTCAGCGTTCCGTCTGGTCGGGAAGTCTGGGCAACTGAACATGAATTACTGGTAAGAGTTCCGTTGACCGATACGCCGTCACCGGTAGCAACAGCATAAATCGTCTTGCCCGCGTCATCTGCGCTTACAGTGTATGAAGCGCCCGTAAATACCTTGTTTGAGTCAGAATACCAATCATACTTAACGCCTCCGGTTATTTCAACGCCGTCAGAATTAAGAAGAGTTGGTACAATTTCGTCTCCGATATACGCCGCATCGTAAATAGTAAGACTGCCGGAAGAAATATCAGTAGGCACTATATTAAAGGTAATTTGTTTTGATGAACCTGCATACCTGCCTATACCGTTTATCGTAATGACAGCGGTGCCTACTTCAACATTGTTTTTATATTCAAGTGTATAATTCACTCCCTCTTCAAGGGTCTGAACTCCTTGCACATCATTAGAATATGTAACTTCCAGCTGCGGCCTAATCTCACTGCCTGTATAAGAGCAGTCCGGGACAGCAGAAACTGAGGCGTTGCTTATATCCAGAGTACCAAACTGACTGTCAATCCACTGAGCACGGGAAGAAAGCCAGTTTTTGATGCCGCTTTTAATAGCTTCTGAATCATAATCGCTTTCCTGATATCTTATGCGCTCCATTCTGCCTGAATCGGCAATGGTATCAACATACTCGTCAACACTTTTAAGTGTTCCGGTTGGGTCATCAGCACTGCCTGTAAGTATTTTTGTAGCAGGCTCGACAGTTTCATACCAGCTGTCCTTTGCCATATCCCAAAAATCATCACAGTTTGTTGCCAAAGCTCCGTAGAAAGATAAAGGTGACTGGGTATCTTTATTGTAACTTGTTGAGGAATCTCCTGCACGCCAGCGGTAAATTCTCGAATTTCTGGTATACCAGCCATCGGAAGAAGTCCAGCTATAGCCCCAGCGGCTTCCTGAAAGTTCATAACCAATACTGTTGTCCATATCCCATACCGGACCTGCGTAAAGCATCGAATCAACAGAGTCTGAATCCTTAAAGAAATATGTTGATGACGCAGAAGAATCCATATTTTTAAAATACTCCTGAGTCCAGTAATACGTTACTGCAGACTTTGCGTCTAAAAGATCACTCCATTTTTTACCTTGATATTCAATGCTTGGAGCAGGATTAGTAATTGAACGAGCGCCATAAATGCCTATGGTAACAAGTGAAAGCCCGCTGCAATTTGTTGTAGTTGAACGATTTGGAACTACTCCATCGTTGTAAATAGAACTGCCCAAAGCGTAAAGCAAATTATAACTATAATCTACCTGATGGCGGCTTGCGTAATCATGGCTTTTGATTACCCAACCCTGTCTGTTATAACCGCAGAAACCTGCATTTTCATCAGGCCATCTGTTTGATATCTCAAGTTCGTAAAGATAGCCTCCTGTTAAATCTGCCGGGTCATTTAAATTAGTATAAACAGGATTGAGGGTTGTTCCTTCACGATAACACGAATACTTTCTTGAACCAACAGCATGTGAATACGAATTTGCCAATTCTAAATTTATATCAATATCAACAACCGTTGAATTGTTAACATCTATTACACGAGAAGTAACTCCAAGATTAGCAAAATCAGCAGGGGTAACAACTCCTGTTGTGGGGTCCACACTTCCGTTTGCTATTTCAAGGGCTTCATATGAATCGCTGACATCAATGCGGTTTGATTTTATTTCCACTTTTTCGCAAAGCAAATAATTGCCCATATATTTGCCGTTTGCATAAACATCTACCGGTTTTCCAATAACCTGATTAGGAACGCCGATATACTTTGAAAAATCGTATGAAAGCCAGTTCTTGATAAGTGAAGTATCGTTGCAGTTGGCAATAAGAGTCCACTTTTTACCATTGCTCATTCCGAGAAGAGACGCGGAATTCTGAAGTTTGATATTATACGGCAGTTTGCCTGCATATGCATCCCATGTTCCGTTACCTCTGCCCTGGATTTTTTCAAGAACGCCGTCGTAATCAATACCGCCGTTCTCATCAACAACCATTATTGTTCCGCTTTCCGAAACGGTATGTTCAGTATTGTCACTGCCGTAATCAATATTGTCTGTGTTTCCGCTTTCTGTATTGAAATAAACAGTACCGATATTTGAACTCTTATAGACAAGAAGATTATATATGGTGCCGTTAAGAAGCAATTTGTAAGTAACAGAGCCATTGATACCTGCGGCAAAAGCATCCGTCTCAAGGCCATTGGTTACGGTAATATTGCGTGTAGCGGAATCATGGGAATAAGTAAGCGTGCACTCATCGCTTCCGCTGTAATACAATTTAACTTTATTAAGATCCGCCTGAGACGGCAGGAAAAGATAGTATGTTCCCGTACCAGATTCAGTAACCGTATGGGCACGAACGGTGCCAAGATCTCCGCCTGCCTGAGCATCCTCAACCCCAACCCAAAAATCAATCGTTGCTATTTTTGAGTCAAGCACTCCGGGAAATGAATCCGCATCTGCACTAAGCGGAATAATTACAAACATTGAGACCATAATTGCAACTGCAAGCAGCAAAGAAATTAATTTTTTAGAAGTCTTTTTCATATTCTATCCTCTGTTTTACAAATTAAGAAGCGTCTGTAACGTAAGCAATATTACCGCTGAACTCAGCATTCTTTGTAACTGCTTTTTTACCGGGAAGTTTTCCAAATGAAACTGAATAGTCTTTATCCTTGTTAATCTGGGATGAAGAATAAATAAGCGCGGATATTTTTTCATCGCCGGAATTGAGGAAATTATCAATCTTAATTGTGCGCACTTTACCTGTTGCATAAGCACTGATTGTAGACTGTGAATTTTTAGAATCCTTAACCGTTGTATTTCTGCCGAATTTAACTACAACTTTTGCGGTTCCGCCTGTAAAGCGAAGAGTATCATCACAGCCTTCTGATGTTCGAATACCCTGATAATCAGCTGAAGAAGGGCTCTTGTCTTTATAAGCCAGCAGGCTCTGGTACTCCTTCTGGTTGAGGAAAACATCTGCATAATAAACACTGTCCTGGTGATCTTTGAGGAAGCCGTCTATACTTGTTATATTTTCCTGCTTAATTACCTTAAGGAATTCCTCGTTGTTTACACGGCGTACCTTAATTCCGTATTTTTGCTTTGCGTCGCAATAATCGTCTATATTAAGCGTTCCCGCACGCACGATAACGCTGTCGTCAGCGTCAATTCCGTCGCCTGAAGTGGCACTTGCGGCTCCGCTTGACTTGGCGTAAAGATTGACTACTGAACCTGTTGAAAGATCTTTATTTCCTGAAGCGTCCTTAACACCCGTATCCATCAAAAATTCATTGCACCGAACTGCATCGCCCATGGAATTTACGGTAATATTTGCGCCTTCTTCTATATCAATAGTTCCCTTTGAGCGAATTCCTTTTCCTGCAACCGAAGTAATGTTGAGCGTTACATTTTTTATTCCGAGACTTCTTTCTGTCTGAATAGCATTTTTGTTTTTTGAGGTTATTTCTCCCGTTCCATGACCTTTTATTGAAAGTTTGCACTCGCTGTAAATTGTTCCGCTGCCGCCGTTTGAATTACCTGTTGCGGAAAGAACATTCTTTGTACCGTCAACAAAAGAAAGAACAGCGTCAGGATTATTCTTTGTTGAAGTGGTATTTTCATAAACAAGAACCTCTCCGTCAACGTCAGTATCGTTAATGACAGTATCCTTATCAATAAATTCTATCGCCTTTGAATCGCTGGATGAAATATTCACACCTGCCAGCCTTACACGTGCAAGTCCTTTATTACCTAAAGTCACTACGATTTTTCCATACCAAGTATTATCACTGTTTTCAGACGTTATATAGTAATCGCCGTTACCTTCAAGATATAGTACTCCGTCACTTACATATGCCTTTTTCTTTGCATCTGCCTTTACAGGAGAATCGCTCTCCAGTCTTACAGCAGCGGTGGAATTTTTCTGAAGCATAACGGTAATATCCGCCAGTTCGTTATAATCTGCAAAGCCGATTATTTTGTCGGTGCTTGTATCCTCATTATCTTTGTCTTTGTTGGTGTCTGATGATGAGCCGGAATTTGCGCTGCCGGACGGCTCTGTATTTATCGGAACATCTTTTTGAACGTTCTCGCTGACGGTTTTATTAGTATTCTTTTCTACAATTTTCGTCTTACCTGTCTTTTCGTCCTTTTTAACTACTACCTCTACAGGTTTTCCGTTCTGATCAGCCTTAAGATGCATATAAACATTGCCGTTTTCGCCGTTTTCAGTAACAACTTCATAAAATTTTCCGTCTGAAACGCTTTCTACCGCAACAATCTGTTTTTTGTCATTAACAAAAAAGTCAAGAAATACTTTTTTCCCGTCTTTCAGCGTTACCGAGTAAACAGGAGTGACATTTGAAGTATCTGCGGTCACTGCAACAACTTTATCAATAAGATCTTTGTCAGATATTTCTTTGCCGTTTTTATCTTTAGCAGATTTGACATAGCCGCAAATAGTAATTTTATTGGCAACATCATTAATAGGAATTAAAAATAGTGTATTTGAATTCTCATCTTTAAGTTCAATTATATTGCTTTTTTCCTTGTCTGCTACAACAGATGTATCGCTGTCGTCTGCATCTTCCATTATTGAAACAGGCTGAGTAAGTTCAACCGTTTCCTGCTTCTTTGAACAGCCGGCAAAACATGTACCCACAACGGCTGCCGCTATCAGAAGAGAAAAAATCTTCTTAATCGTCATCAAAATAACCCCTTATATCTTTCTTATATAAAACTCAAAATCGAAAAAATATGCCTTACGCGCAAAGAGGAACGCAAATTGCGTTCCTCCGTGGAAATTATTGAAAATGAAAATTCTTTACTGCCGGAGCTTCTGTTGAAAGCATGATCTTAAGATTTCCGTTCATAGCTCTAAGATCGTCCAGCATTTCTCTCATCTGTTTTGGGTCTTTCATATGAACTGTAAATGACAGTTCGAATAAAGCCCCGAAATCAACGCTTTTTACCTTAACAAGTTTCTGAGACGTGCAGTACTTTTCTAATGTCTCATCAAACGCACCAACATAATTAAGCGTCTCGGGCACTGTAATATTAAGCGTATATGCCTCAGCTTTTTTACCAGCGTAATTCGTAAGATACAAGACAATTATTACAAGGCAGATAACGACCGTTGCAACCGCCGCATAAAACCAGTAGCCCATTCCGCAGGCAAGACCCATAACAACGCTTAGGAAAACGAAAGCAATATCCTTTGGATCTCCGGGCGCGCTTCTAAAACGAATAAGAGCAAACGCACCTGCAAGGCTGAACGCTCTCGCAACATTGTTGCCGATAAGAAGAATAACCATTCCTACAATAGGAGAAAGAAGAATTAGCGCAACACAGAATGCCTGGCTGTATCCCTCTTTTTTGTGAGTCAACAGATAAACAAGACTGATAACAAAACCGATAATTATGGAAGAAACAAGAATTTCCGCCACACTTTTCAGTGTTAACACTTCTGCTATACTGCCGGAAGAAAGTTCGTTGATGAAATCACTCATTTAGTATGTACCCCCGTCTTTTCCTTAAAATATTCAAAATCAACAGGATTGCCATTATCATCAAGAAGCAAGTACTCCAACTGATGAGCCTGCGCCTCCTGTTTGTATTTCACACCGTATTTTGAAAAGCCATGGCTAAAAAGCCTATTTTCACTGAGCAAATGAGTAAGCCATAACGGCATCGCACCCAGTATTTTTATTTCCATAATATATGTATCGTCAGGCAAAAGGAGCTGGTCGTCCTCACTCTCACCAAACGTAAAATTGTTTCGGCGAGTTCTGACATTTCTGTCAAAAGTAATTCTGAAATCCTTGTTTTCCTTTCCAAAGAGAGCAAGTCGATCATACTGAACGTAAAGAGCCGGCGAAACTTTGTTATTTTTAAGAAAATAGGATAATTCTTTTGCCACCTGACCTGAAAGATAATTCTTCGTCTGGGGTAAAACACCATCTTTGACAAAAGGTTCTATCTCTTTAATTTTTATCTTTATTCTTCGTTTATTGCCAACTCCGTCGCTTTTTTTCTTAATTTCCATAAACACTGTATCTTCCGGGTCGTGCTTATTATAGTAAGAACGGATGCGCATTTTTTCTTTATAGAAAGGCTTTGATGAATTCTGCCTTATGATATCGTGATTGACTGTATCATAATAGATACTATAGATCCGATACTCTCCGCCGTCTATGCAGTACGGATCAAGGTCCATATACTGAAGCAGGGCGGGCATTAGACAATCAAGCTGTTTTTTGGTGATTATATACTTTTTTTCATAACGTTTAAATGTAGCAATCGCCAAAAATATCCCCCCCAGCCAGAATGGCGTTAATATAATATACTGAAAAATTATGTGTGTCAATGATAATTTTTATTTAATGAACAAAGAATTTTTTGTGTAATTTGATTGACAGTTTCACATTTTTGGTGTACATTATAATCAGTTAAAGACATATTTTTAATAATAGTATTATAAAATACGGTTGTATTAATATCATAAAATAAAAAAAGGATGTGACAAAATGGCAAAGAGAGAAGAAAAAACCGATTTAAGAATTCTCCGCACAAAGAAAGCAATCAGAGAAGCATTTTTTAAACTGATTAAAGAAAAAGGCTTTGAGTCAATTACGGTAAAAGATATTACCGACGAGGCGATGATAAGCCGAAACACATTTTATCTTCATTACTCCGACAAGTACGACCTGCTCAACAAAATAAGCAACGAACTTATGCGCAAGGCTTTTTTAAAGGTAACAAATGACGTGCGCAATTTTGAGAATCTTGGCTTTACTATCGAATGCGCCGCCAAAATGCTCCAGTCTATTCAGCGCGTTATTGACGAAGACAGAGAGGTTTACCGTCTTCTGCTTACAGACAGCGGAACCGTTGTCTTCGGCGAAAAAATTGAAAAGACTATCCGCACTGCCCTTGATCTTATTAAAACAGATATAATGGGCATCAGCGATCTGAGCATCGAATATATAATAACCGGAATGAAAGGCGTAATCCGCTATTGGGTAACCCACGATAATCTTGACGTTAAATCCGAGTCGGTTAATTTCGCCAGAATTCATCTCGGCTCTATTTTAGAGATCATCCGCAAGAGCAAAGAAATAAAGCACAGCAAAAGAGGACGACTGAATCAGTAATAAAGTGGCTAAGAATAATATAAAGAAAAAGAGAAAAAGAAGTTCCAAAAACCTAAAAATAAACACCCGAATCGTTCTTACCACTTTACTGGCAATTTTGATTCCGGTGGCTGTTATCGCACTTTTTTCCACAGCGTTTATTAATATGTCTGCGGTGTATTTTAATTTCGCATCGGTCACATCCAACAAATACAGCGCAATTAACCAGATGCAGTGGAACCAGACGATATCCAGCATCTCAGACGAACTGCTCAGTGATGACAGCGACGAAGAAAAAATCAAAATGATAAACGAATTCGTCTCTCCTCTTGAGCAGTGGAACTCCAGCATTTATATTTCCAAGGGAGATAAAATTTACTACGCCAGCGAAAGTCTTAACACCATCATGGACAAAGCGCAGTCAATTGCTCCCCTTAACACTGACGAAAACGTTTATTACTTCGGCGAAAACGGCCTTGTTATAGTTAACAGAATTGACAGTTCTGAAAGTCCGTACTTACTGCTGATAGTCAACGAAGACTACACGGCAAGCGCGGCTTCAAGCACAACAGCGCTTTCAAACGTGCTGGCAGGTAAAACAGGGCTTATAATGCTTATAGTAATTCTGCTGTTTGCTGTTTCGATAACTATCCTTTCGTTTATCACATCAAAAACGATATTGCGCCCCATACAGAAAATTGCTCAGGGGGCGGACGAGATTGCCAAGGGTAACCTTGACTACAACATTGACTACGAATCTACAAACGAGCTGGGGCAAACTGTGGACAGCTTTAACGCGATGCGCCTCAGACTAAAAGAATCTATAGAGAGCCGAAGCCGAACCGAACAGACAAAGCAGGAGATGACGGCTGGGCTGGCCCACGATCTGCGCACCCCGCTTACAAGTATAAAAGGCTATGTTGAGGGGCTGAAAGACGGGATAGCAAACACCCCGGAAAAACAGCAGCGCTATCTTCAGACGATTTACGATTCCACGATACAAATGGAAAAAATGCTCGATGAGCTTCTAACGCTGTCAAAACTCGAGCTGAACAAAACTGCAAATAATCTTTCTATCGTAAATGTCAACGAATTTATAAGCGACGCCAAAAACGAGCTTACAGAATATCTTGAACAGCAGAACTTTCTGTTTGAAGTTGAAAACAACTGCTCCGCGGAGGCTGAAATCGAGATTGACACAGACGCTTTTCAGCGTGTCTTTCTCAATATCATCAGCAACGCGGTTAAATACAAGCGTCAAAACGTAAAAGGAAAAGTTGTTCTTACTGTAACCGAATACGAAAAAGTTGTTATAATGGAATTTGCCGATAACGGCATCGGCGTTGCGAAAGAAAATCTCGGAAAAATATTTGACGCAATGTACAGAACAGACCCTGCCAGAAGCAAAGTAAGCCAGGGCAGCGGACTTGGTCTGGCTGTATGCAAACAGATAGTTGAACAATGCGGCGGGCTGATATGGGCACGCAGTCACGAGGACAGCGGACTTTCAATTTTCATTTCGCTGAACAAGAGAAAATAATATCTTTGTCTTATTTTCCCGACAAAATATACCCATGGCTGAAAGAGTGGAGAAAATGAAGAAAATACTAATTATTGAAGACGACGAACGAATCGCAGGACTTGAAAGCGATTATCTGGAAGCAAGCGGACTTAAAACAACCGTTGCAACAGACGGTCAAAGCGGTCTTCAGCACGCGCTGAATGAAGATTACAATCTAATTATGCTTGATATAATGCTTCCCGGCATAAACGGACTTGAAATCTGCCGTGCAATCAGAAAAAACAGCAACGTTCCTATTATTCTGGTAAGCGCTAAAAAAGAGGATCTGGACAAAATCAAGGGGCTGGGAGTTGGCGCAGACGACTACGTTGTAAAGCCTTTCTCGCCCAGCGAACTGGTGGCGAGAGTTTTGGCTCATATCAACCGCTACGAAAGGCTTACTTCTCAGGGAAATCAGGGCAAGACGGACCGTTCTGTAATTGACGCCGGAAATCTTCACCTTGACGCAAACGCACGTCAGGCACTGCTTAAGGGCAAAGAGGTTGCCCTTACGAACAAGGAATTTGACCTGATTTTTTACCTTGCCGTCCACCCGGACACGGTTTTCAGCAAAGACGAACTGTTTAATCAGATATGGCGCTATGATTCAATGGGCGAAACGTCAACGGTAACGGTTCATGTAAACCGCATCCGTGACAAATTCAAAGAGATAGACCCCGACACGGAATATATCTACACTGTTTGGGGCCGGGGCTACCGCTTCAAAAAGTAAATAAAAAATTATCCCCGCGGGAAGAAATCCGCGGGGATTTTTTTGGTTATAATTATTCGTCTGCCTCAGTTGAAAGAAGAACACGGTCGTTGTCGAACTCTTCGCCGGCAGTAACCTTGAATTTAGCGAGCAGATCTGCGGTGGTAAGATTTTTCTTTTCTTCACCGCTGACATCGTAAATTATCTTGCCCTCGTTCATCATGATAAGACGGTTGCCGATGGCAATAGCGTCCTTCATGTTGTGGGTAATCATTATCGTTGTAAGATTATCTCTGGCAACAATCTTTTCAGTAAGGTCAAGAACCTTTTTCGCTGTTTTCGGGTCCAGAGCGGCTGTATGCTCATCGAGAAGAAGCACTTTCGGTTTCTTCAGCGTAGCCATAAGAAGCGTTACAGCCTGGCGCTGACCGCCCGAGAGCAAACCTACCTTTGAAGTAAGGCGGGTATCAAGGCCGAGATCAAGTTCCTTGAGCATTTCCGCATACTCGTTACGTTCTTTTTTTGTTACGCCGTTTTTAAGTCCCTTGAACTTTCCGCGGCGAGCCGCAATTGCCAGATTTTCAACTATCTGCATATCTGCGGCGGTGCCCGTCATAGGGTCCTGAAATACACGGCCGATATATTTAGCGCGCTTATATTCGGGCTGTTTTGTTACATCCTGGTCATCAATCAGGATAGTACCGCAGTCAACGGGATAAACGCCCGCAATCATATTCAGCATTGTGGATTTACCGGCGCCGTTGCCGCCGATTACCGTAACGAAATCGCCTTCGTTAAGTGTAAGGTCAATTCCGCATAGAGCTTTCTTTTCGTTTATCGTACCCGGATTAAAGGTCTTATGAACACCGGTAATTTTAAGCATTTTCTTTGCCTCCCTTATCCGTCTTTACATGCTTTGCGGCAATCTTTGAGCGCCAGTAGGGCACACCAAGGAACAGCGCAACAACGAGAGCTGAGAAGAGTTTCAGGTCGTTTGCGTTCAGTCCCAGTCTGAGTACAAGCGTAATAACGATATAGTAGATAATTCCGCCCAGGACAGCCGACAGCAGTCTAAGAGCAAAATTCTTGAACAGTTTGCCGAAGATTACCTCGCCGATAATAACTGCCGCAAGACCGATAACGATTGCGCCGCGGCCCATATTGATATCCGCAAAACCCTGGTACTGAGCAAGAAGCGCGCCTGAAAGTCCTACGATACCGTTTGAAATAATAAGGCCGAGAACTTTGTTAAGTCCTGTGTTAATACCGTTTGCTCTTGCCATAGCCTCGTTTGAGCCGGTTGCGCGAATTCCGTTTCCGATCTCCGTGCCGAAGAACCAGTAAAGAACTGCAATTATAGCAACCGTAAAGATAGCGCCAACGATAAGCGTTTTCGGAATATAGCGAAGTGAAACGAGAATATCATATTTATCAATACTCAGCGCCTGGTTCGCTCTTCCGTCCATAATCCTCAGGTTTATGGAATAAAGCGCAAGCTGGGTAAGAATACCGGCAAGAATAGCGGGAATTCCGAACTTTGTATGGATAATACCGGTAATAAGACCGGCGCAGCAGCCTGCCAAAAAGGACAGAAGCATAGCAACATAAATATTCATTCCGCTGACTGTACACATTACCATTACAGCGCCGCCGGTACCGAAAGTACCGTCTACCGTAAGGTCCGCAAGATCAAGCACTTTGAACGTGATGTAAACGCCGATAGCCATTATGCCCCAGATGATACCCTGGGCAACGGCACCCGGCAGTGAACTAAAAAATGCCATCATAATTTTGTACTCCTTCAATTTAAAGTGTTAAAACTGTTAAGTGCTAAAGAATATATTAGCAAAAAAAGATATAAAGGTCAAGTCAAACAAGCAAAAAGCAGGAACGCATTAAAACGTTCCTGCCATTTTTGTAAAATTATTTAATAAAATTATCCTTCGATAGCAACGTAACCCTCAGGAGCTGTAAGTCCGAGAGCCTTGCAGCGCTCAGCGTCGTACTTCTTTGAAAGTTTTTCAGCGGGTACTGTCTGAATTTCCATTGTTGCCGGGTCAGCGCCGTTTACAAGAATTTCGTAAGCCATTTCGCCAGCCTGGTAACCGATGTCATAGTAGCTGATTGAAAGAGTTGCAACGCCGCAGCCTTCGCAGATACCCTCTTCACCGGCGATGATCGGGACTTTTGCCGGCTCAGCGATATTGTTTACAGTTTCAGCACTGGAAGCGATTGTGTTATCTGTTGGAATATAAATTACGTCTGACTCGTCGCAGGCAACCTTAGTTACGGAAGCAATCTCATTTGAGTCTGCACAAGTGTATTCCTTGTAAGAAAGACCCATTTCTTTAAGATAACCTTCAATAACAGTAGCCTGGTATTTTGAGTTTTTCTCAGCTGAGCAGTAAAGAATACCTACCTGCTTAGCGTCCGGGAACCACTCTTTGATCATTGCCGCCTGCTGGTCCAGAGGAGCAAGATCCGCAGTACCTGTTACGTTGATACCTGTTGTTTTTGCTGTTGTATCTTCCAGGTCAAGAGCAACGCCGTAACTTGTTACGGAAGTACCTACGATCGGGATTGTGTTTGTAGCTGTTCTTGCGGCGCTGAGAGCATCGGTTGCGTTTGCCATGATAAGATCCACGCCGTTTGAAACAAACTGGTTAACGATAGTTGAGCAAACTGTTGAGTCGCCTGAAGCGTTCTGCTCGTCAAATTTAACCTTATCGCCCAGCTTTTCTGTAAGTGCTTCTTTGAAGCCCTTTGTTGCTTCGTCAAGGGCAGGATGCTGAACTGCCTGGCAGATGCCTACGTTGTAGGTTTTTGTTGAAGAACCGCCTTCTCCTGATGAGCAGCCTGCAAAGCAGGAAGCAATGAGCATTCCTGAAAGCGCGAGAGCCGCAATTTTCTTAACTGTTTTGTTCATTTTTCTTGACCTCATTTCAAATGTATTGAGTAAGTGTGTTTATTAGTTTAGCACATAAAAGCACTAAAGTCAACACTTTTAAATACAATATGAAAAATACGGTAAATTTACAGCGACTGGGCTCTTGAGATATGCTTTCTGATTATATCGCAGGTGTTGCAGAAAGCCTCGTTTTCTTCCTGATTAAGCGGCAGTTCAATAATCTTTTCAATTCCGTTTCTGCCGATAATACATGGAACGCCTGCGTGGACGTCAGTCTGGTTATACTCTCCCTCCAGCAAAACGGAAGCGGGCATTATTCTCTTTTCATCATGGAGAATAGATTTTACCATGTCCGCAAGAGCGGCTCCGATGCCGAATTCCGTTGAGCCTTTGCCGTCAATAATCTCGTTGCCTATCTCCCTGGTTCTCTCAAGTATTTTTTCCTCGTCAAGGTTGGCAAAGCGCTGAGGGTCGCTCTTTTTCAGTTCTTTATAATCAAGTCCGCCCACGGTGGTTGAAGAAAACGGGATAATAGACGAATTGCCGTGCTCACCCAGCGAAAACGTTGTTATGCTTCTGCGGCCTACGCCTGACATTTCGCTGAAAGTTCTCTTAAGTCTAGCAGTATCAAGGCTTGTTCCGGTGGAGAAACAGCGTGTTCGCGGCATACCGAGAGCTTTTCTTACATAATCAGCAATAATATCGGCAGGATTTGTAATCGTAATAATAATTCCGCCGTAATTGAGCTTTACAAGGTGACTGCACACTTCCCTTACCATTATTACGGAATTATCAAGCAGGTCAAGTCTTGTCTGACCCGGCTTTCTTGGCTCGCCGACAGAGATAACAATAATATCCGCGTCACGGCAGTCATCATAATCTCCTACCCTCACCGTAACTGCTGAGGATGTGAAAAGGCAGGCGTCCGCCACGTCCTGAGCATTAGCGTAAGCTTTGTCGCGGTCTTTATCAAGAAGCACTATTTCGTCGCAGACTCCCTGAAACGCAAGCGCCATAGCGCAGTGGGAACCTACATGGCCTGCGCCGATAATTGCTATCTTTCTGTTTTCTGTCATAACAAACACTTCCTTATATAATTAACATTTATAGTATAATTAAACTGAAAAATCAATTTGAAGCCAATGCCGCCTTTTATATTATATCATTTTTTACAATACATTAGTTTTAATGGGATGACTTTTCTGTTTCATTCTACAAAATTACAACCGATTTGTAAATACAGGCTTTATCAACTTGTAAACCGAGGCTTACTGTGCCATAATAATCACGGTGATAAAATGAAAAAAATACTTGTTATAGGAACAGGCGGAACTATCGGCGCAAAAAGCGGAAAGTCGGTAACGCTGGATTCTCCGCTGAAAATAACTGAACTTTACTCGAACCCCCAGAACGCCGAATTTGAATGCGCGGCCCAATTTGAAATATTTTCAGAACACAGCGACCCGCAGTTTCTCCAAAATCTTTGCAGTTACGTTCAAAATATTGATTTTGAAAAATTCGCCGGAGTTATTTTGCTCCACGGAAGCGACACAATGACATTTACCGGCGCTCTTCTTGCGCACCTTTTCCCCGAAAAAAGGCTGGTGTTGGTGGGAGCGGACAAGCCGCCGGATAATCCTGACAGCAACGCTCTGGCAAATTTTGACTGCGCTGTCCGCCATCTGCTTTTTTCAGGGCCCACAGGCGTTTACATTGCCTATGACGGTTTGCACCACGCCTGGAAAACCACCGCCGCCGACTGCACTGACACGTTTAGGGAAGCGAACGTTTCGTTCTGCCCGGTGGAGGCGCCGAAATTCAACGCCAAAAATATTTTAATAATAACTCCCCACCCATGTATTAACTACGACGCTTTTAATTTAGACGGGGTCGACGCCGTTATTCATACGATGTACCACAGTGCTACGGCGCCGAAAGGCAGCGAAGAATTTTCAAGACGCTGTATTGAAAAAGGGATACAGTTTTATTTTGTTACCCACAGAGCTTCAGCCGATTATGAAACCGCCGAAAACCTTTCAAATATAATGTTTTCATCTACGGTGGAAAACGCCTGGGCAAAGTTGCTGTTGACAAAATAAGGTGGCTTTGTTAAAATATTACCTGAAATTAAATAAAACCGTTGAGGCGGAGATAAAAACGTCAGATGCGCGCACAGAGAGCCCCCTATGCTGGGAACGGGGCGGAAATGCAGGGCGTTAAATGGACCGCTGAGGGCACGGTGAACGGCTTTTCGCTCAGTATTCCGTGACGTTAGGACCTGCGTAAACGGTCAGAGATATGCTTGTATCTCACAGAGTGTATGTGTGTTTTTTCACCGTAAACCAAGGTGGCACCGCGAAAGAGATTTCGTCCTTGGCAGTCATAACGACTGCCAGGGACTTTTTATTTTACATTTTTACAAAGAAAAAGGCAGGAGAATACCATGAGCAAGGGAAGATTCGGAATACACGGCGGTCAATACGTACCCGAAACGCTTATGAGCGAAGTAAAGCGCCTTGAGGACGCTTACGAATTTTATAAAAATGACAAAGAATTCTGCGAAGAGCTGGAAAAACTCAACGCCGAATACGCAGGCAGACCCAGTCTGCTCTATTACGCTGAACAGATGACAAAAGATTTGGGCGGAGCGAAGATATATCTCAAACGTGAAGATTTAAACCACACAGGCTCCCACAAGATCAACAACGTTTTGGGTCAGTGCCTGCTGGCAAAAAGAATGGGCAAGACAAGAGTAATCGCCGAAACGGGAGCAGGACAGCACGGTGTTGCAACTGCCACTGCGGCGGCGCTTATGAATCTTGAATGCGAAATATTTATGGGCGAAGAGGATACTGTCCGCCAGGCGCTGAACTGCTACCGAATGGAACTGCTGGGTGCCAAAGTTCACCCTGTTAAGACGGGAACTCGCACTCTAAAAGACGCTGTAAACGCCGCAATGCAGGAATGGGCAAACAGAATGGACGATACTCTTTACGTTCTGGGATCCGTTATGGGCCCGCACCCATACCCGATGATCGTGCGTGATTTCCAGAGCGTTATCGGCAAAGAAGCAAAACAGCAGATACTTGAAAAAGAAGGCAGACTGCCTGACGCTGTTATTGCCTGCGTCGGCGGCGGCTCAAACGCTATGGGCCTTTTCTACGATTTTATTCCGGAAAAATCGGTTCGCCTTATCGGATGTGAGGCGGCAGGCAAGGGAGCGGACACTCCGCTTAACGCCGCTACCGTTGCAAACGGCAAACTCGGTGTTTTCCACGGAATGAAATCTTACTTCTGCCAAAATGACCAAGGACAAATCGCCCCTGTTTACTCAATCAGTGCAGGTCTCGACTATCCGGGAATAGGTCCGGAGCACGCTTATCTTCACGACACGGGCAGAGCAGAATATGTTCCGATAACTGACGACGAAGCCGTTGACGCTTTTGAGTACATAGCAAGAACAGAAGGAATTATCTGTGCCATTGAATCTGCCCACGCCGTTGCCTACGCAATGAAACTGGCGCCGACCATGGATAAAGACCAAATAATCATCGTCAACCTTTCGGGAAGAGGCGACAAAGACGTTGCGGCAATAGCAAGATACAGAGGGGTGAACGTACATGAATAATAAACTCACAGCTGTTTTTGAAAACGACAAGGCGCTTATCGGCTTTATCACCGCCGGAGACCCTGACATGGAGACCTGCCGCGAAATCACACTTAAAGCGGTTGAAGCAGGCTGTAATATTATTGAATTGGGAATTCCTTTTTCAGACCCCATTGCCGAGGGTGTTTCTATCCAGCAGGCAAACATAAGAGCGCTGAAGGGCGGAGCCACAACAGACAAAATACTCGATATGGCAAAAGAAATAACCGAAAAAGCAGGCGTTCCGATAGTTATCAGAACTTACCTCAACGTTCTCTTTTGCTACGGTTACAAAAAATTCTTTGAGAAAGCCGCAGACTGCGGTGTCTGCGCAGTTGTTGTGCCCGATCTCCCCTACGAAGAAAAGCACGAACTCTCAGAAGAGGCATCACCTTTCAAAATTGACGTTATTTCAATGATTGCCCCGGCTCCGGCAGAACGCATCAGCCTTATCGCTTCTCAGGCGGACGGTTTTGTTTATATCCAGCCGTCGGCTAAATCTGAAAACCGCTACGGCATGGTTGCAGACGCAAAAGCGCTCACAGCCGAAGCGAAGAAAGCCGCTTCAGTTCCCGCAGTTGTGGAGGCATCCTCACGCTCTGCAGAAGAAGCAGCCGCTGCCGCCGCCACAGCCGATGGTGTTATTATCGGCTCTGCGCTGGTTGAAATTGCCGCTGAAAACCCAGGCAACGCTCCGCAGGCTGTTGCAGAATTTGTAAGCGAAGTAAAAAGCAGATTATAATTCATCATCAAATCCGACATGGTACAGATAAATGCACCATTGTCGGATTTTTAGTTGAATATTATAAAACAATGTTGTAATATATAAATATAACCATTAAAGAACGCGGTGATGATTATGAAAAAACTAATAGGTATAATTCTTGCGTGCGTTATTGCTTTCAGCATAAGCGCCTGCAGTGCTCAGAATGACAAAGAGCCCCAGAGCGCCGCGTCTCAGGCAGAAACCGAAAGCGAAAGCGCCCAGACCGACAGTTTTGCAGACAGTAAAAGCGTCAGTATCACCGCCCCTGTAATGCAAACATCCGACTGGCACGAGTATGAGGCGGCGGAGTATAACGGAAAAAGCGAAATGACTGTCACACTCTCCCTGCCGTCAGATTTCAAAGCCGAAGATACGATTATCTACAGCGCGGACGGCAAAAAATACGCCGAAGTAGTAGGCATAATCGCCTACAAAGACGGCCAGAGCGCTTTTGACAACATTGAACTTGGCAAAAATTACAACGAAATTACTTACAGTGAAAAAAGCAGCGGACAGGTCGGCGAGGGCGACAGCGCCCGCAGATACAATTCTGTTATGGGCAGTGCTCCGACAGAAACGGGCAGTTGGTACGTTTACTGCTATGCTCTCGATTTCGGCGAATACGCTGTTGAAATAACAATGTATTCCGAAAAGGAACACAACAGCCTTCCCGCTGAATACGAAGCAATCCTTTCCGGGATCACTGTAAACTAATTGCGGGAGGTATATGGTTGGAAAACACTTCTAAACGCGACGCGATAATTTCCTGCACCTGCTGGGTAATCATGTCTCTTTGCTATATTGCGGAACGTTCTATTGATCTTTTTGCAGAGCATGACAAGCATCTCGGCTACATTCAGGCTTATTTATATTTTGTCGTTTACTTTGCAATTTTTCTGATATGCGTTACCTGTAACATCAAGCCGTTCTACAGCATGATGACCAGCCTTATCGGCTTCAGGATGATACCGCCGCTTGATATGCTTAAAGAACACAGTCCAAATGCTTATATCGCCTATTTTCTTGCATCAAAACTGCTGATGATTCTTTTTGTCATAGCACTAATAACCGAATACAGAAAACAGTCGGAAAAAGAAAGGGTAAACCCTCTTCAGATATTATCGCTGATTGTTATAATGCCGTTTTTCCAGAGAATTATCGAAACCGTAGGCGAATTTACAAAGCAGACCTATGATACGATGATACCGACTTATCTAGTTCAGTTTATCTTTTACATCATAGGCGCACTGCTAATTCTTTATATCGCTTACGACTCGGCAACAAACGCAGGCACTCACTTCGTCTGCAACTTTGAACTCGTAACTCTCGGTATAAACCTTGTTTTGCGCCTGATTACGATAATTGTTCTTATAACCGGCAACCAGTATGTTTCAAAAAGCCATTATTGCTGGGCGGTAATATTTGCTTTCCTTATGATGCTTTTCCTAATAGTAAAAGAAGACAGAATAAGAAGCAAAATGCGAAAAAGAATAGTAAAACCAAACGCTAATTTTCAGTAAAAAAATCAGCCGGACGTAGCAATCACGTCCGGCTTTAATTTTTGTATCGATTAAATTTTCAGGATAGCGGTTGCAAACGCAAAGTACACCAGCAGAGAAACAGCATCAATTATCGTCGTAATAAACGGCGAGGACATTACAGCCGGGTCAAACTTCAGTTTCTTAGCGAATATAGGCAAGGTGCATCCTATCATCTTCGCAAATATTATCTCAACGAAAAGAGTAAGGCTTATAACGAAGTCAACTTTAAGGGTGATGCCTTCAACGCCCATAAGAAGTTTGTCCACCAAAAGGATTTTCACAAAGTTGATACCCGCAAGGCTTACGCCGCAGAGAATACCAACACGTATTTCCTTCCAGAGCACTTTAAATATATCCTTAAGTCCTATTTCGTTAAGGGAAAGTGCGCGGATAACAGTAACACTCGCCTGGCCGCCGGAGTTTCCGCCGGTGTCCATAAGCATTGGGATAAACGAGGTAAGGATGATCATTGAAGCAAGCTTGTCTTCAAACGACGTAATTATTGAGCCTGTAAAAGTTGCGCTGACCATCAGCAGCATAAGCCATGGAATTCTGGATTTCCAAGTGCTGAAAACGCCTGTTTTAAGATAAGTACGCTCGGTTGTTGGCAAAATAGCGTTCATCTTCTGGATATCCTCGGTGTTTTCCTCTTGGATAACGTCCAGCGCGTCGTCTACGGTAATAATACCTACAAGGCGCTCTTCCATGTCAACAACAGGGAGGGCAAGAAAGTCGTATTTACTCAGCTGAGCCGCGGCCTCTTCCTGGTCGCTTAAGGTATTGACATAAATTACGTTTGTCTCCATGAAATCTTCGATAATATCGTCGTAATCATGGAGAAGAAGTTCCTTAACAGTTGTAACACCGAGAAGATGACGGGAAGCGTCCGTTACGTAGCAGGTATAAATAGTCTCTTTGTCAACGCCTGTTCTTCTAATTCTCTTAAAAGCGGCCTCAACGGTCATATCTCTCTTAAGGTCAACAAATTCTGGGGTCATAATTGAGCCCGCGCTGTCCTCGGGGTAACGAAGAAGAGTATTGATAGACGCTCTTGTCTCAGCGTCTGTATTTTTAAGAATACGCTTAACGACTGTCGCCGGCATTTCTTCAATAAGGTCAACGGTATCGTCAAGGTAAAGTTCATCAAGCACTTCTCTCAGCTCGCTGTCTGAAAAAGCGTGGATCAGCGCTTCCTGGGTGTCTCCGTCAAGTTCAACAAACGTATCCGCCGCCTCTTCCTTGGCAAGAAGGCGGAAAAACAAAAGGCGTTGTTCGTTGGTAAATTCCTCAAGCAACTGTGCGATATCAGCAGGGTTCATTTTGCTGAGAATCATCTTGATCTGAGAGAACTTTCGCTTCTTATGCAGCGCCTCTATTTCTGCTTTCAATGTTTCAAGATCCATGAATCTCAGCTCCTTCCCGAAAAATTATAATTTATCTAACATCAGCGCCTTGAATAAAAATCAGGCTCTTCACTGTCATAAACATTCATCGTAATACGGCGGGTTAGCCAAAACAGAAGAATTATTACAACTATTCCTCCGCCAACCGCCGCCGCGGTAATTATAAACGGCTCCTGCTGATAAAATCGGGTCCCGGCTACAAGCGATGCGCCCGGGTCTGCCTGAACTTCAGCCACCGTTTTATTTACTCTCTTAACCTTAAGTTCATATATTCTAACCGAACCGTCGGAAGCTGTTACGCTGAGAGTTATAACCGGCTCCTGGTCTTTTGCAAGCGTCATGTCAACAGGGGCGCAGTAAGCATTCGTATCCCTTGTTACAGGCGTAATATGAAGTTCCGTAAGATCTTTCGGAATATACAGCTTATAGCTGGTATCGTTGTCGTTTATCTCAGGCGAAATCTCCCCCATGGTACAGGTTATTGACTCAAGGTGATTTTCGCTGTTTTTTACGTATTCAACAGGGTTTTTATAATTAAACGTGTAAATCGCGGAGCCTGACGAATACTCAACCGTTACCACAACTGCGGTCTGGTGGTTGGTATCGTCATACTGGTAAGTAACGAACAGGTTGCCGTCTCCGTCAAGCAGGTAGTCGCTGAGCTGAGGAGATACACCGCTGTTGTCCAGCACCAACTCATACTCATAGACGTCGCTTTTGAACTGACCTTCAATAGTTGCGCCGGTAAAAGATATTGATTTAAGCTGGGGAATATCCGCCCCGTTGGCGCAAAAAGGGAGCAAAAGACTTGCCAAACATATTATTGCCAGTATTACTTTGGATTTACACTTCATCAAACATTACTCCGCCAAAACATAACAGCTGCAGCCTTTTTCGTCAAGAATAGTCTTAACTGTCTGAACATTCTTTTCTGTGCATACAACAGAATAAATCTCATTACCTGAGGTTGAATTTTGCAGCTGCAAATCGATTTGATTCTGAATTTCATCTTCTTCCGACGCGGTAACGGTAATCGGAACAGGTTTCAAAAGCGTTACCTTATCGCCCAGGTCAGACTGAAGCCGCTGGGCAAGAGCGTCAAAGCCGTCGTTATAAGAACCTGAAATGCCTGTATCAAGCTCCGTCTTATCAAGCACCAGAACATTGATGCCCATTGCGGATGCTTCCACGGCAATTCCCTTTATATACTGGTAGACTTCTTCACTGTCGGGGTTAAGATAAGCGTTGCCCTGAGTGTCTTTATATACTTCCCCGTCTTCTTTAACCGCCAGAGCGGGAACGGAAGCAGTAACCACGTTGTCCTGGTAGCAGGAGATAACGCCTACAGTTGTAATTCCGTTTTTAGAAAGCTGGGCAACGGATTTTTCAAGGTCTGAAGCAGGTGATGAAACGGCGCCTGTTGAAACGACCGTTGCAAGCTCGGAATTATAACCAATCGTTCCGTCAGTTCTTTTAAGGTCAAAAGCAACGGCTGAATAACCGCCGGCCTCAGCGTCTTTTATCACCGTATCAAGCATAACGGCTCCGTCAAGCGAAACACTGTCGGTTTTAAACGCTTTCGCTTTAACCCCTGTCAAAACCTCGCCGCCGTCCTCCTGAACAGCTTCCGTTCTTGCAGGCATTGAGTTCATCTCCATACAAACGTCCATAATAGTATAGCCGATGCCCACAACAACAAGACATCCTATAACGATGCCTATCTTCCTGAAAATATACCTGGGCTCGTCGGACGAAAATAGTTTTTTCTTTTTGCTTTTATGGTAATACTCGTCTGACGATTCGTTTTTAGGCTCAATATATTTATCGGCGAATTCAATAGGACGCCCAACCTCGGGCTCAGTCCATTTTTCGCCTCTACTTTTATTGTTATAAAAGCGTTTTCTCTTCATTTTTTAATCCTTTGCAGCGGCTGCTGCGTTTGCCTCAAGCTGAGCGATAGTCTCCGCCGGATTTTCGCTTTTGAAAACCGCGGAGCCTGCCACGAAAACGTTTGCGCCCGCTGCGGCGGCGACCTTTACGGTTTCAGGGTTAATTCCGCCGTCAACCTGAATATCTATATCAGGGCACTTTGCGCGCAGAGCGGAAATCTTAGGCATCATATCCTCCATAAAAGACTGGCCGCCGAAGCCCGGCTCAACAGTCATAACAAGTACCATTGAAAGCTTGTCCAGATAAGGATAAACAGCCTCGATCGGAGTTGACGGCTTAACCGCCAGAGCCGCTTTGCAGCCTTTCTCCCTGATTTTATCTATTGTCTTTTCGGTATCGCTGTCACACTCAACATGGAATGTAATAATATCAGCGCCTGCGCTGACATAATCATCGATATAACGAAGCGGCTCGCTTATCATAAGATGAACGTCAAATGGCGTTGAGCAGACCTTTTTCAGCCCTGCGATAACAGGCGCTCCGAATGAAATATTGGGCACAAAATGCCCGTCCATAACGTCAAGATGAATAAGATGCGCTCCTGAAGCGCCGCACTTGTTTGCCTCGCTGCCCATCTCGGCAAAATTGCAGGCAAGCATAGACGGTGAAATAAGCATTTTCATAAAACGATACCCCTTTTATGTAAGTAAATATATTATACTCTCGCGCACCTTCAAAAGCAACAGAAATAACTGACGAAAATTGCAGAAAAAAGAACTCTTTATCTTCACAAATTTTACATAAAAAATCTTTTCCTTGTAATTAGGCATTTTATGGTGTAGAATATAGCCGTATTTTTTCACACAACTATTCACTGTCAGGAGGAGCTAACAATGATTCAGGCTAACAATGTGACAGTTCAGTTCGGCGGAAGAGCGCTGTTTGAACGTGTTAACGTTACGTTTTCAAAAGGCAACTGTTACGGCATCATCGGCGCAAACGGCGCCGGAAAATCAACTTTCCTTAAAGTTCTCAGCGGCGATCTTGAGCCCCAGAAGGGTGAAGTATTCATTACCCCCGGCGAACGTCTTTCAGTTCTCAAGCAGGACCACTTCGCCTATGACGAATACGAAGTTGTCCGCACTGTTCTTATGGGCAATCCCCGTCTTATTGAGATTATGGAGGAAAAAGACGCCCTTTACGCTAAACCGGATTTCAACGAGGAAGACGGAGTGCGCGCAGGCGAACTTGAAGCGGAATTCGCAGACCTTGACGGCTGGAACGCCGAATCAGATGCCGAATTTATGCTCAACAAGCTGGGCGTTTCCGACGAATACCACTATATGAAAATGGCGGAACTTCCGTCAGACCTTAAAGTAAAAGTTTTGCTTGCCCAGGCTCTTTTCGGCAATCCGGATATTCTTCTTCTCGACGAGCCCACAAACCATCTTGACCTTTCCGCCATCCGCTGGCTTGAAAATTTCCTGATGGATTTTGAAAACACCGTTATAGTCGTATCCCATGACCGTCATTTCCTCAACAAGGTCTGCACTCATATCTGCGACGTAGACTTCGGCAAAATTCAGATGTACGTCGGCAACTATGACTTCTGGTACGAATACACCCAGATGCGCCAGCGCCAGGCAAGAGACCAAAACAAGAAGAACGAACAGAAGATCAAGGAATTGCAGGCTTTCATTCAGCGTTTCTCCGCAAACGCCGCAAAATCCAAGCAGGCCACAAGCCGTAAGAAACAGCTTGACGCTCTTGAAATGATTGAAATGCCGGTATCAAGCCGCCGCTTCCCGTTCGTTGACTTTAAGCCGGACAGAGAGTGCGGCAACGATTTGCTGAGAGTAGATCACCTTACAAAGACTATCGGCGACCGCAAAGTGCTTGACGATATCAGTTTTGTTATTCACCCGAGAGAAAAGGTTGCTTTTGTAGGCTCTGACGCCGTTGCAAAAACAACGCTCTTCAAAATTATCATGGGCGAGATGGAGCCTGACGAAGGCGAGTTCAAGTGGGGCGTAACAACTTCTCAAAGCTACTTCCCCAGCGACAACAGCAAATACTTTGACGGCGTTGACCTTACGCTCATCGACTGGCTCCGCCAGTACACAAACCAAACTCTTGAAACAGATATCAGAGGATGGCTGGGCAGAATGCTTTTCAGCGGCGACGAAGCGCTTAAAAAAGCAAGCGTTCTTTCCGGTGGCGAAAGAGTTCGCTGTATGCTCTGCAAAATGATGCTTTCAGGAGCAAACGTTCTTGTACTTGACGAGCCCACCAACCACCTTGACCTTGAATCCATCACCGCTCTCAACGACGGTCTTATCCGTTACCCGGAAACAATACTTTTCACATCCCACGACCACCAGTTTGTACAGACTGTTGCTGACAGGATTATTGAAATTTCCGGAAACACTATCCTTGACCGCAAGGGCACATACGACGAATTTTTGGCGGACTTCGACGAAGAACAGCTCAAAAAATACTAAATCAAAACATAAAGAAACGGCTGAGATAATTCTCAGCCGTTTTTATTGTTATATGATTTTAATCAGTGCCGCTCCGTGGGGAGCTACAGTCAGTTTTACTTTGTTTTTGAAAGTTCCAACTTCCTTTTTCTGCCAAATATCGTAAACGGAATACTCCGTATCGGGCATAAGGAACATTGTAAGGTCAAGTGTAATATCTCTCTGTTTTGACGCGGTATTAAACACTGCGGCGTACTTGCATTTTTTGCCGCAGGCAGTCCAAATAACTGTTCCCTGAGAGTTTTTCTCACTTCGCAGAAGTTCATGTGCGCCGTATGATTTGCGGTGCATTTCAAGAAATTCTCTGTTTGTCAGCATATCCAGGGTTGTGCTGTCGGTTTCGGGAAGATTTCCGCCCAGCATAAGCGGACTTCTGAATATTCCCCAAAGGCTCAGCATCGTCTGCTGTTCGGGCAGAGTGAACTGGGTTTTTCTGTTTTGCGGTCCGTGGCACGTTCCGTTTTTAGAGAGAACGCCCAGAGGAAGCATATCGCAGTCGGGGAAAGAGCCCGGTCCGGGCGCTCCCTCCCAAGTCTTACAGCGGTCAAACATATCGTGGAGTTTATCCCACTGATCCCAGAAATCCCCTGTCATTCGCCACATATCGGCGTTCTTTCTCAAATGCTGAAGATTATTTATATCCGCAGGGCCGGGAGACAGCGACAAAACTATATCGCGGCCGCAGCGGTCAATGGCAGAGCGTATCATCTCTATCTCATGGCGGGCATTGTAAGGGTCATCCCACTGGCGAAATTCTGTTACGCAGATATCGTCGCACTTTACAAAATCCACACCCCAGGAAGCGTAAAGTTCAAATAGAGAATTATAATATGCCTGAGCCGCCTCATTGTCCTTCATTCCATACATATCCGTATTCCAGGAGCAGACGGAAAAATGGTGGGCGGCGTCTCTTGCACAAAACGATGTACCTTTAATCGGCGTGTTAAGATAGACAGCCTGACGGGGAATTCCGCGCATAATATGTATTCCGAATTTCAGCCCCAGATCGTGGCAATACTTTGCAATCGGCGCAAACCCCCTGCCGTCTTTTGCGCTGGGAAAACGCTTTACTGCAGGAATAAGACGACCGTATTCGTCCATTTCAAGATCAGAAGCAAAATTGTTGTAATCGTTGTTTATTGCATTGGGCTCATACCACTGGATATCGCAGACAACGTACTCCCAGCCAAAGGAAAGAAGATTTTTTGCCATATAGTCCGCGTTTTCTTTTAACTGTTTTTCCGTAACTCCCGCGCCGAAACAGTCCCAGCTGTTCCAGCCCATGGGAGGAGTTTTAACAAGCTTTGAATTTGCCATAATCACACCGTCCCGTATTGTTGTTTGAAACAGTATAAACGCTGTAAATACAAATGTCAATAAAGGCGGTGGATGATTAAAAAATATTTTACCAATAGGTAAAAAACAATCAGCAGGCGGCGTTCTTCAAACTGTCTGACGGGGCAAAATCAGTTGAGATACCCGTGGGAATTCCCTGGGAACGGACAAAATCAACGAAATATGACTGGACACGTTTGTCTGCGCTTACGGAAGTAATATTTACGCAGAGAGTATTTTTATAGCCTACTACCGCGCAGTTGATTTTATTGAGCGAAGTTTCGCCGAGAGTTGCTGTCATATAGCGCACCCTGTCTGAAAATTCATTTGGCAGACGAACATAGCCTACGCTTGTAACGGTAGAAGTGTATTTTTTCTCACCGTACATATGAAACGCACTGCGCATAAAAATCTTTTTTACGGCGTTGGGAGCAATGCGGGCTATAAGCATCTTTTCATCCGCAACATTCTGGCAGACATTTTTAAACATTTTTTCCTTGCTTATCTTCTCTGCCATGCCGCGGCGAATGAGTTCCAAAACCTTTTCAAAAGTATATTCGCCGTCAGGGGTAACGTTTATTGTAACGTAAGACGAAAAATTACGCAGTGTATCAGACTGCCAGTAACGGCGAAGATTAACCGGCACGGAAAGTTTTACCGGCTTACGGCTGCCATCAGCGTCGCTTTTGTAAACAGACAAAAGCGCCATAGCATAAACCGCCGCCGCGTACTGGGTAACGGTGCAGCCGTATTTTTCTTTGGCAACGGCTTTGAGGCGGTCAAGTGGCATACAGATTTCCGTTCTTGAAAGATAATTTTCCTCTTTTTTAAGGTCAAGCTGATAAGCGTTGCTGTCGGCTCTGGAACAGCGGTTTCCTTTTTCGTATATGCGCAGGAATTCGTCGCGCATTTCGTTATCCATAGGATTTTCGTCAACGTCCCTTACGCCCGCGGCGTGGAACGGAGCCTTGCCAGCCAGCTGAAGATACCTGAACACAAGGGCTTTTAGATATTCAAACGCGCCTGTGCCGTCAGTTACAGCGTGGAAAAACTCTGCTCTGATTTCACTCTTATCATAAACCACCCTAAAAAGCGGCTTTTCGGATTTTTTTATTTCCATCATTCTGCAGGGAGACTGGGAGGCCTTTTCAACAACATTTAGGTCTGTTGCAGGCACAAGGCAGTCCCAAAGAAATCCCTTTTTCAGTCTCACATACATTGAGGGAAAACGCGGCGCCAGATCCTCCACCGCCTGCTGAAGCATTTTCGGGTCAACAAAAGCGTCAAGATAAGCGGAAACGGCAAAAACGGCGTTCCATTTTTTCGTCATCGCGGCGGGATAAATCTTTCCTGCGTTATCAAGGGCTAACTTTTTGAATGCTTTTTTATCTTTATTTTCAGTATATTTCATTTATAATAACCTCCTGCGGTAATTCGCTTTTTTATTTCGTTCGCTGGGAACGACGCTATATTACCAGCAACGGAGGCGGTTGCGCTATATATTTCGGTTTGCATTTATTAAAAAAGCAAAATGCTACCAAAGGCAACGGTGCGCAACGAAGCGCAACCGGGCGCCGGAGTATATATTAATTACGCAAAAAACGGCTGAAGCAAAACTTCAGCCGTTAATATTTTTTTATCCGTTTGCCTGCGCCGCGAGTTTTTCTTTTTCCGCTTTGCGCTGGGCGCGTTTTTTCTTCGCTTTATAATTAAGCAATTTGTCAAGATGCTCCTGGGGAGTTGAGCAGGTGCCGAGGGTTACGGTTTTGGCTCCGTAAATTCCGTGGAAATCAGAGCCGCCTGTCATAAGCAGGTCGTGAGCCTTGCAGAAAGTGCCCAACTGCTCTATCTGTTCTTCACTTGCTGACGGATGCCAAACTTCAATACCGTCAATACCCATATCAACATACTTGCCCAGCTCGTCAAAATTGTCATAAAACGCCGGGTGAGCAAGAACGGCAATTCCGCCTGCACCGTGAACCTCTTCCAAAACTTCCTCAACAGAGGGATATTTTGTAGGCGCAAGAACGTTTGTCTCGCTTTCGCGGTTAAACAGCGCGTTGAAAAGGTCGCCGAAAATCTCGTTTGTATATCCTGCGTCCATCAGTGCGTGCATAATATGCTGCTTATAAAGATTGGTTGAACCGGAAGCATGAGAAATAATGAAGTCCGTTGTAATAGGAAATCTGCTGGCAACCTTAAGCATCATTATCTGACCCGCACGCTTGCGCGCAACCGAAGTACGCTTGCAAAGGCCCTCCAACCTGTCGGGAGCGTCCGCAAGATAGCACAAAATATGAACTTTCTTGCCTGCTTCGTCGTCAAATGCGCTTATTTCGACTCCGGGAATAACGTTTACCCCGTAGCGCTTACCTATTACCTTGCCTCGCACCGTTCCTGCAAGGCAGTCATGGTCGGTTATGGCAATCGTATCAATACCGCTTTTCTGCGCGATTACGATTAAATCTTCAATTCCGACCGAACCGTCACTCAGTTTTGTATGGCAATGTAAATCTGCTGCCATAACCATGCTCCTTTCAAAATACTTCGCCGTATTTTACCCAATGATAATGAAAAAAGACAGTTTTTGTCCCTATCGTATATTTTAACATTCATTTTGTCTTAATGCAAGAGGTTTCCTGTATATCTTCACAAATTTTGCAAATATTCTTTTAGCAAAAATGCCAAATCTTCTAAACTTTAAGTATAAAATTTAGTTAACTCTCGGTATAGTCTGCTTACAGGCAGACCCACAACATTGAAATAATCGCCGTCTATCTTTTCAACAAGCAGCGAGCCGTAGCCCTGAATACCGTAAGCGCCTGCTTTATCCGAACATTCTCCCGTAGCTATGTAATCGTCAATTTCTTTTTTACTCAGCGGATAAAAGCGGACTTTCGTTTCGCAGTAAAAAGTGGAACTCTTTTCCCCTTTAATAACGGTAACGCCGGTAAAAACGCTGTGCTCTCTGCCGGAAAGCATTGAAAGCATACGCCTCGCGTCGTCATCGTCTGACGGTTTTCCCAGTATCATGCCGTCAAGAGCTACTACCGTGTCCGCCCCGATAACGATATCTTCGCCGTTATTGAGGGGTTGAGCCTTAACTTTTGAAAGATAACAAACGGCGTCCCACGGCGAAATGCCCTCGGGCAATGTTTCGTCAGCGTCTGCCGAACGCACTTCAAATTCAGTTGTAATAAGGCTCAGAAGTTCTTTTCTTCTGGGCGATTTTGATGCAAGAATAATCATAATGCACCTCGCTGATATAATCCTCTCGTGTATTTAAAATCGGCCTTTGCCCCGGTTTCAAAAAGCGAAACAATATGGTTCACCTCTTCAGGAGTTTCAACCGAAAAATAGAAATGGGCAAAATCCGTTTTTACCTCGTTCATTCTGTCGCCCATATAAAGCGGAACGCTGTTTAGCATTTCAACGCAGGGATAGGGCGAACAGACAACGGGAAATGAATAGCCCTTGCGGTCAGTAAGACTGCCGTGCTTTTTGCACTTTTCACACCCGACATGCGCTTTTACAGGGCAGTTTCTCGTCAACATAAGCGGCATTCTGCCGTAAACGACGCACCCGGTATCGGCGGCGTTAATTCTGTTTGCCGCGTCCAGCGAAAGTTCAAAAGATACTATCGGATGCGGAAAAAGAGAAGCTGTGTTGCTGTTGAAAATATTCAAAGAGAAATCGGAAAACACCTCAAGCCCCGCCTCTTTTGCCAGTTCAACTGCACTGAGACTGCCGCAGAGCGCTTTATTTACACCGGCTTTCTTAAGTATTGCCAATTTTTCCCTTACTTTATTCTCAACGCCGAACAACCCTCTGGGTATCTCCACTCCCGCACCGCAGGAAAGCATTTCGTCAACATCAGTCCAAATCGGAAGAAAAATACGTTTGAATTGGTGATTTTTCGGTATTTGGTCTGCTTTCAAAAATCTGGCTGTATAATATTTTACGGAATTTTTCAGCTCAGGTTTTACAGGCTGAAAATCATTTTTCACAACTTCCTTAGGCGGAATATCGTCCAGTTTTTCAACGGCGCTTCTTCGCATTGCATTTATAGCCGCCGCCGACAGCATAAGCCCGTCGCCAAGCTCTGCCCGAATATCTCTCGCCCAGTACTGGGTGGAACCGAGCTTTGCAAGACGATTTTTTACTTCGTCGGCGCTCAGCGAACGATTGAGCGCTTTTTCAGGTATATCGCCCATGATGGTAACAGTGCGGGAGCCGGCAGATGCTGTAAGCACTGACTTTTCACCGTCGCGGCAAACAAATGTCATATCAACCGGGACAAGGGGCTTTTCTTTATCATAAAGGTGTGAAAGTGTTTTCAAAGCCCCTGCCGCAGCTGTAACATCGTCCTTGCGGCGCACACCGAACATAGGCGCTCCTGTTTTTTCGGTAAAATATCCGTCGGTAAATCCGCTTCTGGAAAACACCCTTTGAAGCATACTTCTGGTTTCATCGTCAAGACTTGACCCCACCGCTTTTTTTACTGCGGTAACAGCCGCCGCCACATATTCAGGGCGCTTCATTCTCCCCTCAATCTTAAGCGACAAAACGCCGATATCTCCAATCTCTTTCAGATGGTCAATAAGACTTAAATCTTTCAGGCTCAAATCACAGCTTTTGCTGTTGTCAGCAGAAAAAGGAAGGCGGCACGGCTGGGCACAAAGTCCCCTGTTTCCGCTTCTGCCCCCGATAGCGGACGACAGATAGCACTGGCCGCTGACGCACATACAAAGCGCGCCGTGGACAAACATTTCAAGCTCCATATCGGTCTGGGCTCTTACCTGCATTATCTCCTCTGCCATCATCTCACGGGGAACAACAGCGCGGCAAAAGCCCGCTCTTTCCAGAGCCTTAAAACCTGACGGCGACAGCACAGAGCACTGGGTTGAAGCATGGAGGTGGGCGTTCGGAAACGCTTTATGAATTGCAAAAGCCAAACCCATGTCTTGAATAATAAAACCGTCAACGCCGCTTTTCAGCGCTTTTTCAGCCTGGGAGAGCGCAAGGGAAAATTCCCCGTCGCCCACAAGAGTATTAAGGGTCAAGTAAACCTTGACCCCACGCTGACGGCAGTAAAGCGCCGCTTCATTCAGTTGAAAATCGTCAAAATTGCCGGCATTGCGCCTTGCGTTAAGGGTCCGCCCTCCAAGGTAGACCGCGTTAGCGCCGCAGCGAACACCGGCAACAAGAGACTCCATGCTTCCCGCAGGAGCCAAAATTTCAAATTTCATAGAGACTTATTTCCCCGCAATTTTTTCACGCAGAGCGCTGATTTCCCTGTTGAGGCGCTCAATCTCTCTTCTGGCCACGTCCACTTCCATACGGGCGCGGGCGCTGTCCTCAAGATAATCCTTGATCTGGGCGCGCAGATTATCCGCAGACGCGGTGGATTTTTTGGCGGAATCGGAGCGATCCAGCGCAACAAGAACTGCCGCCTGCGTAGTGGACAAACTGGGGTTCTCATTTATGATGCTTTTCATCTCTTTATTGATTTCCTCAGCCAGTTCTTCAACATAGCCGGGGTCGTCATCGGTAATAACGGTATAACTTGAACCGCATATCTTAAGATGAACTTTATTTTTATCCATATCCAACACCTTCGACAGATTTTTCTTTTTTTAGTATACCAATTTAAATATGGCTTGTCAATTAAAATCCGTTATGATATATTGTGAACAAAAGGAGGATTTATATGTCTGTTTATACTGAAAAAAACCTTTTTGTTCTGGAAACGAAAAACACCCATTACGTTATGGCTGTTGACTGCGAAGGTCATCTGCGCCATCTCCACTGGGGCGGAAAATGCAAAGTTAAAGATTATTTTTGCTCAGAAACTGAAGAAAGGAATTCAAATCACTCAGGAGCGGATTTTGCGAAATATGAATACATGACATACGGAGGCGTCGTTTATCGTCCCAGCGCGTTTGCCGCTGCTTTTTCGGACGGCTGCCGCCAGGCTGAACTTCAGTATTCCGATTTCAGCGTTTTCGACGAAGAAAACGGCTCCCGCCTTGAGATAACGCTCAAAGACGAAGAATACTCGCTTGAGGCAACACTTGTTTACCGTATTACAGACCGCAGTGATATTATTGAAAGATCTGTTCGCATTGCCAACAATTCTGACAAAGATATTACTCTTAACAAAATATCATCGGGCGAATTCAATTTTCCATCGCTAAAGCCGTATATTTCAACCAACGCCAACGGCGCCTGGGCAAGCGAATTCCGCCTTACAAAAACACCTGTTGAGAGCGGAGTGCTTACATACGAAAGCAGAAAAGGCAACACCGGCCACGGAAACTGCCCTTATTTTATTCTTTCGCAGAACGCCGATGAAAGCCACGGAGGCGTTTACTTCGGCGCACTTGCATGGAGCGGAAATTTCAGAATTGAAATTTCAAGAGATTTTGCCGGAGTTACGCGTGCAGTTGCCGGTATCAGCGACATGGACTTTTCATACACTTTGAAAAGCGGCGAAACATTCACAACGCCCTCTGTATTTTGCGGCTATACACAGGGATTTGCCGAAATGAGCAATCAGATGAACAGATACGCTGTCGATAATATACTGCCAAAAGAATTTGCAAAAGAGCCGCTTCCCGTTCTTTACAACAGCTGGGAAGCAACCGAATTTGACGTAAACTGCAAAGACCAGCTTGAACTTGCGAAGATTGCCGCCGACATAGGCTGCGAGCTGTTCGTTATGGACGACGGCTGGTTCGGACAGCGAAACGACGACCACGCCGGACTTGGCGACTGGTTCGTTAACAAAGAAAAATTTCCCGACGGGCTGAAACCCCTTATCGACGGGGTAAAGGCGCTGGGAATGAAATTCGGTCTTTGGTTTGAACCTGAAATGGTAAACCCCGACTCAGACTTATTCAGGGAACACCCCGACTGGGCTTACCATTACCCCACAAGAAAAGCCCAGCTTATGAGAAACCAGCTTGTGCTGAACATGACCCGCTCTGACGTTCAGGAATATATATTCAACCGACTTGACGCAATGCTCAATGAATACGACATCAGTTATATCAAGTGGGATATGAACAGACCGTTTTCAGAAACGGGAGCAGAAAATCTTCAAAACCCACAGGAACTCTGGTACCGCCACGTTACCGCCGTTTACGACATAGTTGACAGGCTGAAAGCGGCACACCCGGGACTTCAGATTGAAAGCTGCGCCTCAGGCGGCGGAAGAGCAGAGCTGGGCGCGCTTAGCCACTACGACATGGTATGGACCTCAGACAACACGGACCCGGTTGACCGCCTTTATATTCAGGAGGGCTACTCAATGCTCTACCCGATAAAATGTATGCGCGCCTGGGTTACTGACACAAACCGCAGGGAACGACCGAACGATCTTGACTTCCGCTTTATCGTTTCAATGCAGGGCTCACTGTCGCTGGGCGGCAATCTCCACGAATACACAAAAGAAGAGATTGAAAAATCAAAGAAATATGTTGCCCTTTACAAGGAGATCAGAAACACCGTTCAGTTCGGCGATTTTTACCGCCTGGCAACGTATGAAAACAACGGATTTTACGCCACGCAGTATAACGACGACAGCCAAAGTGTTGTTTTTGTCTGCTCGCCCGCAACTTCGTTTTTCAACGACCGTCTGCGCACTGTACTTTTCAAGGGTCTTGACGCCCACGCCGATTACTGCGTATCTTTTGACGACTGTCAGTTTACAAAAAGCGGCAGTTATCTTATGAACGTGGGCATAAGTCTTGATTTGACAAGACCGTTCACAGGCAAGATTATCCGACTGAAACGGATGTAATATTACAATACTCGTGTCAAATATATTCGGGGGAATTGATTTAGTAATAAAAAGTTAATATTTTCTGAATGCTTTATTCAAAATTCAATGGTATTATAAGCTCAGAAACGGAAAAACATTTGACTTTTTTCTTTCTTTTCATATATCCTCTATACGAAAAGCTCCGCAGTGCTACGTTGCGGAGTTTTTCGTTTTATCTTTATATACAATAAAGACCCGGCTTGCTGTTACAAGTCAGGTCTTTTACAGATTCAGATATTAAAAGTCATAAGCGTCTGGATAAATCTTGTATCCATAAAATTGCGCTGATAGCCGGTTTCAAATCCAAGCTTTTCCATATCAGGAATAAGTCGGCGGGAAAACGTTTCATATACCAAAACAAAATTTTCTTCCTTTGCCTGCTGCGCCGCCTGTTTCACAAGCACCATGATATCGTCCTTATCCTTTAACGAGTCGCCGAAGATAGTAAGCACTTTTACAGGCATTCCCGAGGGAACAAGCACTCCCACAATATTTTTGGTAACCTTGCGGTGAAGACGTTCGCGGGTTCCGCTGGCGATAAGCAACAGCGGAAGCGACCTTGCCCCGATAAAGAAAAACTCAAAATCTTCCTTTGCTATAAGAGCGGCCGCAGAGCGCTTATTCGGTCCGATAATAACACTGCCCGTCTTTGCCCATTTCGGCAGATGATAACCGAGAAAAGCGTCAATATACTTTGAGCGCTTTGACTTGTCAGGACAATAATACATAAAAAGAGGATGTGAAATAAGCGCCGTATCAAGATATTCCTGAATCGCTTTTGCATCACGTTTTCTCAGTTTTGAATTATACATGATTTTTCCATCCCTTTTTCAGATTGTAAATACTTACTGATTTATTCCGCTTTTTCAAGCTTTAAGTGTTTCTCCTTTTCGTTAAGACCTTTCATAACAAAAATGAACATGATAACGCTCATTATTACGCAGGCAAAGTCTGCCGCCGCCTGAGCCCAAATAATGCCCTCAAGACCCACAAATTTATTCATTATTATAAGAAGCGGGAAATAGATAACACCCTGTCGTCCTAAAGAAAGTATCATGCTCTGAACGCCCTTGCCCATTCCCTGGAAAGAGAAGTTGAGCACGAACATACAGCCGATAACAGGACCGGAAGCCATAAGAGCGCGAAGCATAAGCACGCCGTAATGAACAACGTTTTCGTTGTCTATAAACAGCTCCACTACCTGGCGGGTAAATATGAAATAAATTATCGTTACTACTGTACCCAAAATAATGTTGCAGACGCAGGAAAAGCCCATACTCTTTTTCATTCGCTTATAGTTGCCCGCACCGTAGCAGTAGCCGATAAGCGGCTGAATACCCTGGGCAAGGCCAAGCTGCAGCATCGTTACAAGCATATTTGCTTTCATGGCAACGCCCATAGCCGCCACCGCGTCGTCGCCGTAAGCCTGAAGAAAAACATTGATAAGAATATTTGAAAAACTCATCAGCAGGTTGTTTATCGTAGCAGGCATTCCTACGGTTATAACGCCCTTTGCAATACCGTTCTTTGCGCTGTAACGCTTCGGTGTAATTGAAAGTATTGATTTTCCGCGCAGGAAATAGATAAGGAAATAAACTACCGTAACAACGTTGCCGATAACGGTTGCGATTGCGGCGCCTGCAACGCCCTGGCCGAGACCAAAGGGCATTTTAAAGCCGAAAAGATTGTCGCCTGCATTTAAAATAAATATAGGGTCAAGCACGATATTGACAAGCTGACCGATAACGCTTCCGAACATTGACTCCTTTGCGGCACCCTCGCCTCTTACCAGGTTGCCCACCATAACGGCGGTTACAATAAACGGAGAGCCGATAGCCACATATTTAAGATAATCGGAAGCGTAGCCCACAGTAATATCAGAAGCGCCTACCGCATAAAGAATCGGCTCTTTAAACACAAGGAATACAACTGTCATAACAATGCCCAGCGCAATTGCACTGTAAATACAAAAAGCGCTGATTGTCTTTACCTTGTCTCTGTTGCCTTCGCCCAGTGAACGGCTTACGAAAGCGCATCCGCCTACGCCGAAAAGGTTACCGCAGGCAATAAAAAGCAAAAACAGCGGCATCGTTACTGAAACGGCCGCTACCTGATTTGCGTCGCCTGTCTGGCCTACAAAGAAAGTATCAGCCAGATTATAAACAATATTGATTAGCATTCCCAGCATACTGGGAACAGCAAGGGTGCGCACCGCCGCGGGCACGCTGTACTCTTCAAATACTTTTGTATTATCTTTCATTTATTCGCCTGATTTCATCTCAAAAATTATGTCAGACAACAGAGCCAACTGCTCCATTGTCAGTTTTTCCATTCGGATATTTTCCGGAAGCTGAGCTTCTTTCATTGCTTCGGAAACGATTTGTTTCTTTATCCCCATTGTATTTGCAAGGCTGTTGAGAAGAGTTTTTCTTCTTTGTGCAAAGCCGCATTTTACAACGGAAAAGAAAGTTTTTTCATCTTTCAGAGGCACCGCCGGCTCTTTTCTCAAACTGAGTTTTATTACAGCCGAATCAACATTCGGACTGGGGTAAAAACTGCTTCTGTCAACCGAAAAAAGCACCTCAGGCTCAGCGTAATATCTTACCGCAACCGTTACTGCGCCGGAATCTCTCGTGCCCACCTCTGCGCACAGACGCTGGGCGGCCTCTTTCTGAACCATAACAACAATTTCGTCAATATTAAGCTTGCTTTCAAGCAGGGTCATGATAACCGGGGAGGTTATATAGTAAGGGAGATTTGCGCATACTTTAACGGAAGTCATATCGCTGAAATACTCGTTTATCAGCTTCTCCAGATCCAATTTCATAACGTCGCCCTCAACGATATTTACATTGGGGCAATCCTTAAGCGTTTCGGCAAGCACCGCAGGCAGACGCTTGTCCAGCTCAATGCTGACAACACGTCCGCAGACCTTTGAAAGTTCCTTTGTAAGCACGCCGATACCGGGTCCTACCTCGATAACGCCCGTCTTTTCATCCGCACAGAGGCTTTCAGCCATTCTGGGGCAAACACTGCTGTCAATAAGAAAATTCTGACCCAGCGCTTTTGAAAACGTAAAACCATGACTGCTTAATATTTTGTTTATTGTATTATAATCATATAAATTCATGGCGCTCCCTCAATTCAAGTGGTTATTCTATCACAAAGCTTTTTTTATATCAACACCGTGTATAAAAAAACCGCAAAACCACCAAAAACAAGAAGAATTACAATACTTTTTTCACGCAAATGACCGAAATCGCTATTAAGTATTGACTTATAAATTTCAGATGATATAATACGTCTTGTTACGGATTGTTAGCCGACTAACTTTATTTAGGAAAAGAAGATAAAAATGAAAGAATGCAACAAATTTCCAACTGAATTCGCTCATTTGCCGATGGATACGGAGAAACTGCCCAGAGACAAGTACGCTCCGCTTATAATTGAACTTGCGAGGCTTTTTAAGCGCGATTTTCACAATTCATTTGCTGACAGCGGTCTTTTCCCAGGTCAGGAGCATATGATAATTACAATCGAGCGTCAGGAAGGCATAACAGCTTCGGCGCTGGCAGAATTTTTCCGCCTTTCTCTGGCTACGGTATCAGTATCTGTAAAGCGAATGGAAAAGGCCGGATTTATCAAAAGAGTTCCGGACGAAAAAGACGCCAGAATCGCCCACCTTTACCTTACAGACAAGGCAAAGGCCTGCACAAGCAAACTCAAACAGAGATGCGACCGACAGGAAGAGACGATAACTGCCGGAATGAGCGATGAAGAAAGAAAGCAATTCTACGCACTGCTTCAAAGAGCAGTGGAAAACATGAAAAAGGAGGTCGTTGCGTACGATGAAAAGTAAACTGAGAACATACATGAACGGCTACTGGCACATGGTAATCATCGGCATTATCGGAATGTGCTGCGAGGTATTCTGCGAACTCCGTCTTCCGGATATTGCGGGAAACATTTACGATATCGGCGTAAACGGAGACGGCGGCAAGGAATACGTTATAAAATGGGGTCTGCTGATGCTCCTAACAGCGTTTATCGGAATGTGCGGCGGTCTTGTCTGCATGAAAACTTCCGCAATCGCTTCACAGGGCTTCGCATATAAACTGCGCAGCGCGCTGTTTGACAAAATAAGCACATTCAGCTTTAAAAACATTGACACTTTCTCAACAGCTTCGCTGACAACGCGCCTTACAAACGACGTAACTATGCTGCAAAACATAATTATGATGTCACTTCGCATGCTTGTGCGCGCTCCCGCGCTTATAATCATTTCGGCATTTTATATCCTTACGATTAACCCGCAAATGAGCCTTATCGTTGTTGCAATCCTGCCGATAATCGTTGTGGCTGTCCTTATAATTCTGAAATTCGGTTTCCCGATGTTCCAGAAAATGCAGAAGAGGATAGACAACGTAAACCGCGTTGTTCAGGAAAACCTTATCGGCATCCGAGTAGTAAAAGCATACGTTCGACAGGACCACGAAAAAGAGAAGTTTAAGGACGCCAGCGACGCGCTTGCACGCCAGGGCGCAAAGGCCGCAGGACTTATCGTTACGGCAATGCCGCTTATGATGCTTATTTTTAACGCCGCAATCGTTTTCGTTTACTGGAAAGGCGGCAACAACATCAACGACGGCACAATGACTGTCGGCGAACTTACTAAATTCTCCAACTACCTGATGCAGATACTCATGAGCCTTGTTATGGTTTCAATGATACTGATAATGGTAGGCAGAGCTAAGGCCTGCTCAGACCGTGTAAAAGAAGTTCTTGATACGGACATTGACGTTAAGGAAAAAGAAAAGACCCTTGAAGGCGACGGCAAAGGCAAAGTTGAATTCCGCAACGTATCTTTCCGCTATTCAACTGAAACCAGCGGCGACAATATTCTTGAAAATATAAGCTTTACGGCCAATCCGGGCGAAATAATAGGAATAGTCGGCGGTACAGGATGCGGCAAATCCAGCATGGTAAATCTTATCCCCAGACTTTACGACGTAACGTCCGGTCAGGTGCTTATTGACGGCGTTGACGTCAGGGACTACGACATAAAAAAACTGCGCGACATGATAGGCGTAGTGCTCCAGAAAAACGTATTGTTCAGCGGAACGATAAGAGACAATATCCGCTGGGGTAAAGAGGACGCCACTGACGAAGAAATCGTAGCGGCGTGCAAATCAGCCCAGGCGGACGACTTTATCCGCAGACAGCCTGACGGATATGACACAAATCTTGCCCAAGGCGGTCTTAACCTTTCCGGCGGTCAGAAGCAGAGGCTCTGTATAGCGAGAGCTATAATAAAACAGCCGAAAATCCTTATTCTCGACGACTCCACCTCGGCTGTTGACTCTGCAACAGAAGCAAAGATCCGCGAAAGTTTCTACAACGAACTGAAAGACACAACCGTATTTATCATTGCCCAGCGCGTTTCCTCTGTTCAGAACGCAGACCGTATCCTTGTTATGGACGATGGCGAGATTAAAGGCTCAGGAACACACGAGGAACTGCTTAAGAGCAACGAAATTTATCAGGAAATTTACAAAACTCAGCAGAAAGGGGTGAGCGAATAATGCCGGGACCTATGAGAGGCGGGCATGGCGAACATGCCTTTGCAAAGCCTAAGAACACCAAAGCTACTTTTGGCCGTATAATGAAATACATGGGCAGCAACAAACTGCTTTTGTTTTTCGTTTTTCTGATGCTGATTTTATCAACAGCCTGCTCGATTTTAGCGTCTTACCAGCTGCGCCCCATCATCGACGACTATATCTACCCCGTCTTTGACAGAAGCGGACTGATAAAACAGCTTGCTTTACTTTCAGCGCTTTATTTCGGCGCCGCTCTCTTTAACTTTTTGCAGAGCAGAATTATGGTAAGCGTAGCTTACAAAACGACTAATAAAATAAGAAAAGAATTATTCAATCACCTTCAGGGTCTGCCTCTGCGCTACTTTGACAGCAAGACCCACGGCGAAATTATGAGCCGCTTTACAAACGATATCGACAACGTTCAGAACATGCTGGAACAGTCAATAGTACAGTTGCTTTCATCCTGTTTTACGTTTATCGGACTTATAGCGGCAATGCTGGTACTTTCTCCCCAGCTTTTCCTCGTTTCTCTTGTATTTCTCGCAATTATCGTCTTGGCTTCGCTTTTCCTTAGCAAGAAGACACGCAAGCACTTCCGTGCCCAGCAGGCAAGACTTGGCGAAATGAACGGAACTATCGAGGAGTCAATCGAAGGAATGAAAGTCGTAAAGGCTTTCAACCACGAAAAGCAGGTTATCGCCCAGTTTGAGGAAAACAATTCAAAATTCCGCAAATCTGCAACAAACGCCAACTTTTACGCAGGCGCTATCGGCCCCACAATGAACGGGCTTAACAATGTCTGCTACGGCGCTATCGCTGTAATCGGCGGACTTCTGGCAATCTCAGGCCACATAACTCCAGGTACGCTGTTTACTTTTCTTTCTTACTCAAAGCAGTTCAGCCAGCCTATCAACCAGATAACAAACCAGATGAACAACATTTTCTCCGCTCTTGCAGGCGCAGAACGTGTTTTTGAAATCATGGATATGGACTACGAGGTTGACGAAGGCACTGTAACTCTGGAAGAAACAGTAGAAAACGGCAAGAAAACATGGAACTGGATTGACGGAGACAAGCGAATTCCTGTAAAGGGCGCAGTTGTATTTACCGACGTAACATTTTCATATGTTCCGGAAAAAGTCGTGCTGAAAAATATCAGCCTTTACGCCAAAGAAGGCCAGAAAATAGCCTTTGTAGGCTCAACGGGCGCTGGTAAAACAACAATCACAAACCTTATTAACCGCTTTTACGATATTCAGGAAGGCACGATAACATACGACGGAATAGACATTAAGCGAATCAAAAAAGACGATCTGCGCCGAAGCATGGCGCTTGTGCTTCAAGATACCCATCTGTTTACAGGAACGGTTATGGACAATATTCGCTACGGCAGACTTGACGCCACTGACGAAGAATGTATTGCGGCGGCAAAACTCGCTTCTGCACATTCGTTTATCCGCAGATTGCCTGACGGCTATCAGACTAAACTCACCGGCGACGGCGACAATCTGAGCCAGGGTCAGCGTCAGCTGCTGGCAATCGCAAGAGCGGCGGTTGCAAATCCCCCGGTAATGATACTGGACGAAGCAACCTCATCAATTGACACCAGAACAGAAATGCATATCGAACACGGTATGGACCGCCTTATGGCGGACAAAACGACTTTCGTAATCGCCCACAGACTTTCAACAGTCCGCAACTCAAACGCAATTATGGTGCTTGAGCACGGCGAGATCATTGAGCGCGGCAGCCACGACGACCTGCTGCTTCAAAAAGGACGATATTACGAACTCTGCACAGGCAAAGCAAACTTAAGCTAATAATTTTTAATCCGGGCACAGCCATATTTTGTGCTCGGATTATATTTTTTCAAAAAATCATACTATCCGTGGACAAGCCGCTTCTTTTAGTAAAAATTACATAATATTTTTTCTGAAAAGGTCTTTACTTTCCGCGGTTTTAATGTTATAATCATACCAAATCGAACTAGTATTTTTCATTTACGGACAGAATTAAGGAAAGGTGTGTAATATAAAATGAAGAAACTTCTTTCAGTTCTTTTAGCTACAATGATGGCATTTGCGGCCGTAACAGTAACAACAATTTCCGCTTTCGCAGCAGACACATCTGTTGCAAGCCCGGAAACAACCGTTGTGACAATCGAAAAGATTGGTTACGTTAATGGTGCTCCCAGCAAGCTTGTTACTTATTCTGCAGATGAAAATGATCCTACATGCATCACTTTCACATACAAAGGCACTGGTAGACTCATCGGTTGGGAATTCCCCGAACTCACCGAAGATAAGGAATATGAAGTTGTATCTGAAGAAGGCAACTCAATCACAGTTCAGCTTATCAACGGCTACACCGGCAGAGTTATTGCAAACGCAATCGTTGAAGAAAGCGGCACAACCGGTGCTTCAGAAGAAACAACCGCTAAGAAATCAGAATCAAGCGAATCACCCGCTACAGGTTCTGCTGCAGCTGCAGGTATTGCTCTTGCAGGCGCGGGCGCAGCTGTTCTTATCGCTCTGAGAAAAAAGGACGCTGAATAATAACTGACTTTAAAGCCTGTTTCCCTAAAAGGGTAAACAGGCTTTTTTATTGTATTAAACACATTTGATTGCGTTTTTTAACGCAAAATTCCATTATCTGAATAAAGACACGGTGATTCTGTTTATGGAAGAAAAAAAAGAAAACCAGAATTCCTCTTCTAAAAAATCGGCAAAGCGGGCTATACTTACAATAGCAGGGCTTGTTATGCTGATTGCAGGCGTAGTTTATCTCGGCTATTATTTTTACGGCCAGTACACCGCTAATATTGAGGACGAAAAATATACCGAAGCGTCAACTGCTTCCCCGTCTCAAAGCCAGGAGCAGTACGCTGAAAATCCAATCGACTTTAATGAATGGCAGAAGAAAAACGACGAAATTTACGCATGGATTAAAGTTGACGGAACAGAAGTGGACTATCCCATTGTGCAGAGCGGTACCGACGACGATTTTTATCTTCGCCACAGCGCTGCGGACAAAAGCTGGGTGGCAAGCGGTGCAATCTTCACCCAGTCCCACAACACAAAGACTTTTAACGACAGCGTAACTGTTATTTACGGCCACAACGGATACAGCGAAAGTATGTTTACTTCTCTCCACAAATTTGAGAAGAAAGACTTCTTTGACGAGCATCCGTATTTCTACATTTATATGCCGCAGCGAAAGCTGACTTACCAGGTCGTTTCCGCTTTTAAATATGATGACCGCCATATCATGAACAGTTTTGATTTCCAGGATTCAAACGTTTTGGCGGATTTTCAAAAAATGATTCAAGACCCCAGTTCTTCGCTGAAAAATGTCAGAGAAGATCTCGATACCGAAATAAATTCAGAAAGCAAACTTGTTGTTTTGTCTACCTGTATTACAGGCCAGAAAAGCAGCAGATATCTTGTATGCGGAGTATTAGTTAACGATGAAAAAACCAATTGACCCCAATCTTGAAAATTTTGATACCGATGATTTTATCTTAGACGGTGCGGGTGCAGATGAAGAAAGCGCAGAGACAAGTTCTTACTCAAATCCGCAGTTTATGGTCTCTGAAACGGACGGAAGTTCCGCTAACCCAGAGGAGTACCACGCTTCTGAGAGTCACCGCCAGCGCGCGGCGGACGGAGTGTCGAGTTCCTCTTCGTCAGGAGAAAGCGGCGAACACCGCCATCACCACAGCAGTTCGTCATCCCACCACCATCACAGTTCTTCTTCAAGCGGAAGACATCATCGCCGTCATCATCACCACCATAAGCGCAGCAAAATGCCCTTGGCGGCGAGAATAATTATTGCGGTGCTTGCTGTTATTTTGGCTATAGCAATAGCGGTAACAGGCACATTCTTCTACCTTAACTACAAGGGCGAAAAGGATATAACCACCACCGCAGTTGCCACCGATTACGCTGAGACTATTGAATATAACGGCCACACATATGTTTATAACGACAACATAATTACATTGGCGTTTATCGGCGTTGACAAGCGCAATCTCGGCGAAGAAGACAGCCATTCTACCACAGCAGGAATGGCAGACACCGACGTCGTTGTTGCAATAGACAAGGCTACCGGCAAAACTTCAATGATCTCTATCCCCCGTGACACTATGGTGGATGTTGATGTATACAAAGACGGAAAATTCATTGAAACAAAGGAGATGGAACTCTGTATCGCCTATGCTTACGGAGACGGTTTCGCTTCCTCCTGCAAAAACGTTACAAAATCCATCAGCCGTATTCTTTATAACGTTCCCGTAGACAAGTATTTCGCAATGGATCTCAACGGTATTCAGCCCATTAACGACGCGGTAGGCGGAGTCGACGTTACATCTCTTTACGACCTTGACGAATACGGAATTAAGAAGGGTGACAAAATCCATCTCGAGGGAGATCTTACAGAAGCGTACGTTCGCACAAGAGACATGGACAATATTGAGGCCTCTCTTAACCGTACAGAGCGCCAGGTTCAGTATCTCAACGCTTTTGCCAACAAGGTAAGAACTTCTGTTACCCACGATTTCGGGATGATAACAGACCTTTACAACACCGCCAGCGAATACTGCACTACGGATATTACCATTTCAAACGCAACGTATCTCGGCTCGCTTCTGATCTCAAAGGGCGTAGTTGATTTTGACACATACAGCCTTGAAGGAACAATGAAAGAGATAGAAAACAAAGAGTTCGCCGATTACGTTTACGCAGGATTTTATCCTGACGAAGAAAAACTGATGCAGACAGTTTTGGACGTTTTCTATACCCAGGTAAAATAATCTAAAAGAAGCCGGAGAAGGGCAATTCCTCTCCGGCTTTATATTTTTATACAAATTTTGAAATTTAAGAAAAGTATTGAAGAGAACGTGCAATAATGTTAAAATAGAGGCGAAATTATTTTAAGGAGTTATCACTATGGATACTGCTACAAAAAAAGCGTTGCAGATATATGCCGCTAAAATAAGAATCGGCATTATCGAGAGCACCAACAGCGCAAAGTCCGGCCACCCGGGCGGCAGTCTTTCTGCCGCTGACGTTTTTGCCTATCTTTACGGCAAGGAACTGCGCGTCGACCCCAAAAACCCGAAGTGTAAAGACCGCGACCGCTTTGTGCTTTCGAAAGGTCACTGCGCCCCCGGTCTTTACAGCGCACTGGCTTACAAGGGCTTTTTCCCACCCGAAGATCTTACCACTCTGCGTAAGATCGGCTCATACCTTCAGGGCCACCCCAACATGAACACGGTTCCCGGAATTGATATGTCTACCGGCTCCCTCGGTCAGGGAATAAGCGCCGCCTGCGGTATGGCGAAAGGCGCAAAATACCTTGGAAAAGATATCAACGTCTATACTCTTCTGGGCGACGGTGAAATCGAAGAAGGTCAGGTTTGGGAGGCAATGATGTTTGCCAACCAGTATAAACTTGACAATCTCTGCATCATCATCGACTGGAACGGTCTCCAGATTGACGGTCTTTGCAAGGACGTTATGAGCGCCGAACCCATTGACGAAAAGGTTAAGGCATTCGGTTTTGAAGTCGTTACAATTAACGGCAACGATTTTGACGAACTTGAAAAGGCGTTTGACGCTTTCCACAACAGCACAAAACCCTTCTGCATTCTTATGAAGACAGTAAAGGGCAAGGGAGTTTCATTTATGGAAAATGAATGCGGCTGGCACGGAAAAGCCACAAATCCCGAAGAATACAAAGAGGCTATGAGCGAGCTTACCGCCTCTTTGCAGGAACTGGAGGCGTAAACAATGGCAGAAGTTAAGAAAATCGCAACTCGTGAAAGTTACGGCAACGCCCTTCGCGAACTTGCCGACAACGGCGCAGACAATCTTGTTGTTCTTGACGCCGACCTTGCCGGAGCAACAAAAACCGGCATTTTCAAAAAGGCTTATCCCGACCGCCATTTCAACTGCGGTATCGCGGAAGCCGACATGATGTGCGTTGCGGCAGGCCTTTCTACAATGGGTCTTGTTCCCTTCGCTTCAAGCTTTGCAATGTTTGCCGCAGGCAGAGCGTTTGAGCAGGTTCGCAACAGCATTGGATATCCCCATCTGAACGTAAAAATCGGCGCTACCCACGCAGGTATCAGCGTCGGCGAAGACGGTGCGTCCCACCAGTGCTGCGAGGATTTCGCTCTTATGCGTTCAATCCCCGGAATGGTTGTTATCTGCCCCTCAGACGATGTTGAGGCTAAGCAGGTTGTAAACGCGGCTTACCACCACGAAGGCCCTGTTTATATGAGATTTGCAAGACTGGCTTCAGCCGTTTTCCACGACGAAAACTATAAATTTGAAATCGGCAAGGCAGAAGTAGTTACAGAAGGAAGCGACGTTACTATCGTTGCCTGCGGACTTATGGTATCCGAGGCTATGGCTGCCGCAGAAGCGCTCAAAGAAAAGGGCATCAGCGCAGAAGTAATCAACATGGCTACAATCAAGCCCCTTGACGAAGAATGCCTGCTGGCAAGCGCCAAAAAGACAGGCAAAGTTATCACCGTTGAGGAGCACAGCATTATCGGCGGTCTCGGCGAAGCAGTATGCGCACTGCTCAGCGAAAAATGCCCCACACCTGTTAAACGCATCGGCGTTAACGACGAATTCGGCCACAGCGGCCCCGGCGCTGAACTTCTCAAGCAGTTCGGTCTCTCAGCAGAACATATTGCAGAAGTTGCCGAAGATTTCGTTAAATAAAAATACTTTCAAAAGGCGGCTGATATCAGCCGCCTTATATTTTTGCTCCGTTAAAGCATAATATTATTGAAATAGTATAGACGTTATGGTAATATAAAATCAGGCGTTGTATACCCATTTAAACCCAAAGGAGAGATACTATGACAGTCGCAATTATAATAATAGCGGTAATAATCGTTCTTGCCTGCATTGCGGCAGGAATTTACAACAGTCTTGTTAAAAAGAAAAACACGGTTGAAGAGGCTTTCTCAACCATGGACGTTTATCTTAAAAAGCGCTGGGATCTTATCCCCAATCTTGTAAGCGCAGTTAAAGGATACGCCGCCCACGAGGCGCAGACATTGCAAAACGTAATCAACGCCAGAAGCGGTAGTTACGCTTCGCTGTCAACGGAAGAAAAAATCAAGGCAAACGCCGAGCTTTCCGGCGCGATTGCGGGCTTCAGCGCAGTTGTTGAGCAGTACCCTGACCTTAAAGCAAACCAGAATTTCTTAGACCTTAACGCTCAGCTTACAAAAGTTGAGGAAGATATCGCAAACGCAAGAAAATACTACAATGCCACAGTTAAGGAATACAACAACAAGGTTGAAATGTTCCCGTCAAATATCTTTGCCTCCATGTTCGGCTTCAAGCAGAGAACAATGTATATTGTTGACGACGTTTCCAACAGAGAAAACGTAAAGGTGGAATTCTGATGAAAAAAGGAATAATTCGCCTTGCGGTATTTTCGCTTCTGTTAACGCTGATGCTTCCGTTTTCTGCGGCGGCTCAGTCAGAAGTTTCGGACAACGAATTTTTATCTGAGCATCAGTACGAGGATTACGCAATAACGTCCTACGATATAAATATTGACGTAAGCGAATACAATGTGTTTTCCGTCTCAGAAACGATAAACGCTTATTTCTTTCAGCCGCGCCACGGAATTTACAGAACTATTCCGATTACAAACACAATTAAGCGCACAAACGGCACCGAAAGCGTAATAAGCGCAAATATAAAAGACGTCAGCGTTCCCAACGACAACCACTCAACGGAGATAACCAACGGGAATTACATAATTAAAATCGGCGACGAAAATTCCACGGTAACAGGCCCTCACACATACAATATCTCATACACTTATGATCTGGGCAAAGACACCGTTGATGGCGAAGACGAACTTTACTACAACATTATCGGCACTCAGTGGGAAAACGCCATAAATAACGTAACGTTTACCATAAATATGCCAAAGGAATTTGACGCCGAAAAACTCGGGTTTTCCTCGGGAGATTACGGAACCGTAGGAACAAATAATATTTATTACAGCGTTGACGGCAATACTATCACAGGTTATTACTCAACTGACCTTGAACCGGGTGAAGCGCTTACAATGCGCCTTACACTGCCTGACGGTTATTTTAAATTTGACTACACAACGTATTATATAAAAATCGTTGTGTCGGCGCTCATCCCTCTGGCGGCGCTGATAATCGTGCTGATTTTGTTTTTAAAATACGGCAGAGACAAACACGTTGTGCCCACGGTGGAATTTTATCCTCCTGACGGAATGAACAGTGCGGAAGCCAGGCTCTGGTACAGCGGACTTGCCAACAACGAAGCCGTTATCTCGCTTCTTGTTTATCTTGCAAACAAAGGTTATATTAAAATTGAAAACGGCAGAACTAAGAAAGACTTCGTTTTGCACCTTGTTAGAAACTACGACGGAAGCGACGTAAACGAAAGTCTGTTTATGCAGGGACTGTTTAAAAACAGGACTACCGTTACCCCCTCTGATCTTGAAAACCATTTTTATATGTATGTAAACGACATACGGGCAAACCTGAACAGCAGAGAGAGCAGAAGCAGAATATACAATCCGAAATCGCTCACTATGAAGATAATTTCTTTCATAATCATAGCGCTGTGCTTCTTTGGCGGAATGTTCGTTCTTTTCTCGGCAGTGGGAGTAGGTCTTAATTTTGACAGCAACATGAAGATTGCCCTTGTTCTCATAATCGCATTTACTGTTGCGGCGATAATTATTGCCTGCTTTATGCTCCAGAGAACCGAAAAAGGCAACGAAATGATGGGCAGACTGATGGGATTCAGAGAATTCCTTGAAACAGCGGAAAAAGAAAAGCTCGAAGCGCTTGTTGAGGAAAATCCCACTTATTTCTACGACATCCTTCCCTACACTTACGCGCTGGGTGTTTCCGACAAATGGATGAAGAAATTTGAAACGATTGCCATGGAACCGCCTACATGGTACTCGGGAAACACAATGTTCAATTACATTATGTTCACAAGCTTTATGAACAACGCAATGCACTCCGCAACAAACGCAATGACATCACAGCCCCAGAATTCAGGCGGATTTTCAGGCGGCGGCGGTGGATTTTCTGGCGGAGGCGCCGGCGGTGGCGGCGGCGGAAGCTGGTAAAAAATTCAACACCTATAAAAAAGGCTGTATGCAAACGCATACAGCCTTTATATTTTGAATTTTATTCCTGCCACTCCATAATCGTTTTGCCGAAAGATTTTTGAGTATCTTTTTCAAACGCGCGCTTAATATCGGTTGTTGTGCGCACAACGTTTACAGAGCTGATAAGATTGCCCAGGTAATCGGTAATCTCAGGATACTTTTCATACATAGCAACGGTCTTTTCAAAATCCTTTACGCCGGAACGTGATGAGCCGAAAACGCGAAGTCCTTTTTCAAGTATCATTCTTGTATTGACCGGAACGGGATATTCGGAAACGCCGAGAATGGAAATTGTGGCTTCAGGTTTAATAAGACCGATTATCTGCTCTATGGCGATGGGCGAACCGTTTCCGCCTACGCACTCAAAAGCATGGTCCATTGAAAAACCTTCGGGCACTTCCGTGGTCTTGTGGGTTTCGTCAACAAAAGTGAAATCAGCAAGTTTTTCATCGCTGAGACCGAAAACGCAGATCTTGCTTTCCGGGAAAGTCTTTTTAAGAAACAGTGATACGATATATGCCAGATTGCCGTCGCCCCATACGCCGATAACGTCTCTGCGCTCATGGGAAATTTTTTCAAATCTGGAAATAGCGTGAACCGCAACGGAAACAATCTCCGTAAACGCGGCAACGTTCATATTGATATTTTCGGGAAGCTTTACCAGACGCTTCGGCGAAATCTCAACATATTCCTGAAGGAAGCCGTCCATTGAAGAACCGCAGAACTTAGAAGAGCGAAGGTAGTTTTCGCCGATATATTCGTCGGTTTCAACGGGGCAGTTGGGAACCATAACAACACGGTCGCCGGGCTTAAAAGTTCCTGTGGGGTCGGCAACAACCTTGCCCACACCCTCGTGAATAAGCGCCATAGGAAGTTTTTCAGCCAAGACTTTCGCGTCGCGTGTGCCGAGATAATATCTCATGTCGGCATTGCAGATAGAAAGGTTAGTCGGTCTTACAATCGCATTTTCGCCGAACATATCAATATCTTCAAATGCGATTTCAAATCGCCTCGGAGCAACAAGGCGGTAAACGGTGTTAATCATTTTCTTCCTCCTCAAGGAGGGATTTTGCCACGCGCAGGTCATAGGGGTAAGTTATCTTCATATTGAAGGTCTCGCCCTGAACAAGCGCAACACGCTCGCCTTTCATCACAAATATTTTGGCGGCGTCGGTAAGAATTTCCTTCTCCTCTTCGCTCAGTGAGTTGTAAAGGTTTTTAAGCTTAACCGCGTTGAAAGACTGGGGTGTCTGGCCCTGGTACATAACTGAGCGGTCGGGAATTGATGAAATTACGCTGTGGTCCAAAGATTCAACGATAGTATCTGTCGCCGGGATAACCGTATCGCAAGCGCCGTACTCTCTTGCAGCTTTGATATTTTCCTCAATAATGCGGTATGTAACGAACGGACGAACGCTGTCGTGGGTAACGATAATCGTGTCGTCGTCAAGTCCGCCCTGAGCATCAATATATGAAATTGCGTTCATTATCGTTTCGTTGCGGGTTGAGCCGCCTTCGATAACTGCAATTCTTCCTTCGGCAGGAGCAATATGTTTCTGGATAAGATTTTTTGTATGCTCTACCCACTTTGAGGGGCAAAGTACGATAACCTTTTCCAGCTCGGGAACCGAGATGAATTTTTCAATAGTATAAATGATAATCGGCTTATCTTTAACAGTAAGATACTGTTTCGGCTTATCGCCGCCCATTCTTGAGCCGACGCCGCCTGCCAACACAACACCGTAAACCATAACAAGCAAATTCCTTTCTCTTTTTCAATTTACTGTATTTCTATTATAAATAAGTTGAGTTTTTTGTCAATATAAATCATTTGAGAGCGCAAAACATTGTATAAATATCTTCCTCGGTGAGAGTAACGGGATTTAATGTCATAAGCATTGACATACTCTCTTTCGCCAGCTGACGAATATCCTCGTCAGAAGTACAGCCGATTTCGGAAAGATTTGTTTTCATTCCCATTCTGTTTTTCATTGCGTGAATCTCATCCGCCATTGCCGCAGGAGAATCAAAGCCGCAGTCCCTTGCCAAAGCGGCAATACGTCCGTCGCCGTCAGCGTTCTCTGCATTGAAACGAACGAAATAATCAATAGTAAAGGCGCAGGCCTCGCCGTGGGGCAGGCCGTAACGGTTTGTCAGCGGGAACGAGCAGGCGTGGGAGCCTGTTGTACGGGGATGGCTGAATGCAACGCCCGAAACGATAGACGCCTCGGCCATTTTTTCTCTTGCTTCAAGGTCGTTTGGATTTCTGTAAGCTTTTTCAAGCCACTGGAACACGAGACGTGCCGCGTGAACGGAGCAGGCAGAACAAATCGGCTGATGATTTTTTGACCAGTAACTTTCAATAGCGTGGCACAAAACGTCAAGCCCGGTTGAAGCCGTTACCTGGGGAGGAACGGTAAGCGTAAGCTTCGGGTCAACAACCGCGATCTTGGGATACATTGCGGGGTGGTTCATCGGCTTTTTAAGCCCTTTTTCAACGTTTGTAAGAACTGAGATATTTGTTACCTCGGAAGCAGTTCCCGCCGTGGTGGCAAAGGCAATCATCGGAATAGCCTCTTTTTCGCTTACTTCCTTTTCGCCGTCGTGATAAGGCTCAATAAAATCACTGCCTTTGGCAATAGCGCATGCCGCCTTACAGCAGTCCATAGGTGAGCCACCGCCGAGAGCAACCGCAAAGTCAGCATTTTGACTGCGCATAAGTTTTACACATTCGTTTACATTTTCAGTTGTGGGATTTGGTCTGATGTCGCTGAAAACGCTTTTGATTGTACCTCCTGAAGAGGCGATAAATCTGTCCGCAACGCCGTTGCGAACAAAACTTTTTCCGCAGACAAGCACTCCGTTAGTGCCGCCTATACGGTCGATATATTCCTTAACTTTTTCCGCTGTGCCGCTGCCGAAAACCAGTGCGACAGGCAGATTAAAATTCCAATCCATTTGTTTCATCTCCTGTAAAATTTAACAGTTATATTTTATCACGGCGGGGCTGTCTATTCAATATAAATGATAATTTTTCATTTTCTCTTTACTTTTATAAAAAATAATGGTATAATGCGCACATCACAGGTGATTTAGCATGGTAAATCGGTAACGTGATACCAAGATAAAAAGCCGAAAAATAAATTTAGGAGAATGGAAAATGAAAAAGGTATTTTCAGTATTGCTCGCTGTTCTTATGACAGGCGTTATCATCGCTTCATTCGCAGCGTGCTCAAACGAAAAGAAAGACAGCGGCAGCACAGATACAAACGCAGCAACTCAGTCTGACGTTGCTTACATTCAGGACAAAGGCACAATGATCGTAGGCATCACCGACTACGCGCCCATGAACTACAAGGAAAAGGGCTCAACAGAGTGGACAGGCTTTGATACCGAATTTGCTCAGGCTGTCGGCGAAAAGCTCGGCGTTAAAGTTGAATTTATCGAAATCGACTGGGACAACAAATGGGCTGAACTTGACGCAAAGTCAATCGACGCTGTATGGAACGGTATGACAATTACAGACGAAGTTAAACTCAACGCTTCTGTTACAGACCCCTACGTTAAAAACGCTCAGGTAGTTGTTATGAAATCAAGCGAAGCTTCAAAATATACTTCACTTGACCAGATGGCTGACCTCCAGTTCGCTGTTGAAGCGGGTTCAGCAGGACAGGGCGTTCTTGACGACGCAGGTATCAAAACCTACACCAGCGTAAGCACTCAGTCAAACGCTCTTATGGAAGTTGCTTCAGGCTCTGCAGACGCCTGCGTTATCGACATTACAATGGCAAACGCAATGACAGGCGAAGGCACAAGCTACGAAGATATGAGCGCCGCTCTTACTCTTAACGAGGAAGAATACGGCATAGCATTCAGAAAAGATTCTGACATGACAGCCAAAGTTAACGAGATCATGAAAGAAATGAAGGCTGACGGTTCACTTCAGAAACTGGCAGACAAATACAGCCTTACTCTTGCATAATCTCATTACACACTGACAGAAAAAATCTAAAGACCGTGGCGGCTTCCTGCTGCCACGGTTTTTGAACGAAAATCCGAAAGGAAATATTATTATGTTTTGGGAAGTTACCCTTTCCCTGCTGGAAGGCTTCGGAAAAACGCTGGAAATATTCGCGCTGACGCTTCTGTTTGCACTTCCGCTGGGACTTATAATCAGTTTCGGCTCAATGAGCAAGTTTAAGCCCCTTAAGTGGCTGGTTAAAACATTCGTATGGATAATCAGAGGAACACCGCTGATGCTCCAAATGATAATCATTTACTACGGCCCCGGTCTTATCGGCGCATGGGCGCAGAACATTGAAAATCCCAATGTCATTATATCCTGGCTGGCGTCCTGGAGCGTCTTTGACCGATTTGTGGCGGTGCTGGTTTCCTTCGTTATCAACTACGCCTGCTATTTCTCTGAAATATACAGAGGCGGTATTGAAGGAATACCTGTAGGCCAGTACGAGGCAGGTCAGGTGCTGGGAATGACCCGCACCCAAATCTTCTTCAAGGTAGTACTGCTCCAGGTTATCAAACGCATAATTCCTCCCATGAGCAACGAAATTATTACCCTTGTAAAAGATACTTCGCTGGCTCGAATTATTGCGGTTTACGAAATTATCTGGGCAGGTCAGAATTTCAGCAAAACAGACGGTCTTATCTGGCCGCTTTTCTACACAGGCGCATTTTATCTTATTTTCAACGGTCTGCTGACGGTCATCTTCGGCAAACTGGAAAAGAAATTGAGTTATTACAGAGGTTAATGCCATGTCAATCTTGGAAGTTAAAAACATACATAAAAGTTTCGGCAGCAACAAAGTGCTTAAAGGCATTGACTTTTCACTGGAAAAAGGCGATGTGCTGGTTATCATAGGCTCGTCAGGAAGCGGCAAAACCACTTTGCTCAGATGTCTGAACTTTCTTGAAAGACCTGATAAAGGTCAGATAATCGTCAACGGCGAAACGCTTCTTGACGCTTCAGACGCGTCTACACTGTCTGAAAAAGAGATAAGGCGCAACCGCCTCCACTTCGGTCTAGTTTTCCAGCAGTTTAATCTTTTCCCCCAGTACAAGGTAATCGACAACCTTACCCTGGCGCCGAAACTGGCAATGAAAGAAAAAATCAAGGCGGCGAAGAAGGACAAGTCCGTAAACGCCAAGGAATACAAGTCAAAACTTGAAAGCGAAATTGACGAAACCGCAGAAAAACTGCTCCAAAGAGTAGGACTTTCGGATAAAGCAAATTCTTATCCCTTTGAATTGTCCGGCGGTCAGCAGCAGCGAGTAGCAATCGCCCGCGCGCTTGCCATGTCTCCCGACATTCTTTGCTTCGACGAACCCACATCAGCCCTTGACCCTGAACTTACAGGGGAAGTGCTCAACGTTATCCGCTCGCTGAAAAACGGCAATTCAACAATGATAGTCGTTACCCACGAAATGGAATTTGCACGCAACGTTGCAGACAAAGTTATCTTCATGGCAAACGGCGTTATTGAAGAGGCGGGAACTCCCGACGAACTTTTCACCAACCCAAAAAGCGAGATACTCAAAGGATTTCTCAACAAAGCGCTTGACGCGTAAAAAATGCAAAACAAAAAATCCCTGAAGTGATTTATGCTTCGGGGATTTTTATTTATGCTGTTTATGCGTCAAATTGGGAAATCAGTTTTCTTGTTTTCAGTATTGAAGACGCAGTTACCGAGAACTCGTCAAGGCCCCATTTAAGCAGATCCGGGATAAGGCGTTCGTCCGCCGCTCCCTCGCCGCACATTCCAACGGGAATGCCCGCTGCCTTGGCGTTTCTTATAGTCATTTCGATTGCCCGCTGAACAGCCGGCTGCATAATATCATAAAGATTTGAAACAGCGCTGTTTCCGCGGTCAACCGCCATTGTATAACCTGTAAGGTCATTCGTTCCGATTGAGAAGAAATCAGAAACTTTTGCCAACTCGTCAGACATTATTGCCGCCGCAGGAGTTTCAACCATAATGCCAACGGGAATAGCGTGAACATCCTGGTCTTCGCTGTTTAACTCCTCAATACATTTTCTTATAATATCGCGTGCTTCCTCCACCTCACGAACGCAGGTGATAAGGGGAAGCATTATCTTAAGGTCGCCGAATTTTGCGGCACGGAGAATTGCCCTGATTTGGGTTTTGAACAACTCAGGATTATCAAGACAGTAGCGGATAGCTCTGTGACCCAAAAACGGATTATCTTCTTTTTCTATTCTGAGATACGGTATCTCCTTATCTCCGCCGATATCAAGAGTACGGATAATAACTTCCTTACCGTTCATCGCCTTAGCCACCGTTGAATAAGCCTCAAACTGTTCGTCTTCTGTGGGCTGTGAATTTCTGTCCATAAACAGGAATTCCGTGCGGAAAAGGCCAATGCCTTCGCCGCCGTTCTGGACAACGGACTGAACGTCCTCAGGCTTTCCGATATTTCCGTAAACCGCTTTTACAATGCCGTTTTTCGTAATTGTTTCGCGGTTGCAGTACTGCTTGAGTTCTTCTTTTTCCTTTGCGTACTGCGCCTGCTTTTCAGCGTACTTCTGAGCCTGCTCCTCTGTGGGAGAAATAACAATATCGCCTGTAAAGCCGTCAACGATAACTCTGTCGCCGTCTTTTATCTCTGTTGTAGCATTTGCCACTGACAATACGGCGGGAATACCCATCGCACGGGCAAGAATAGCGCTGTGGGAAGTAACTGAACCCACCTCCGCAATAATTCCGGCAACGTTTTCTTTATTTATTTTACCTGTCATTGACGGTGTAAAATCATGGGCAACAAGAACTGTTCCCGGCTTTACACTGCCGAGATCAACAGATTTTACGCCAAGGAGGATTGCCAGAAGATCGTCACGAACGTCCTTAATATCGCTGGCTCTCTGGCGCATCATCTCGTCCTCAATTCCGGCGAACATTTCCATAAAGGAATTGCAGACTTTGTCAACCGCTGCTTCTGCAACGGCGCCTGCGTCAATCGCCTCTTCCATCTGGGACTGCATAAACGGGTCCTTAGCCATTTCAATGTGACCCGCCATAATTTCCGCCTCTTTTTCTCCGGCGGATTTTACAAGTGCCTGTGCCGTCTCCTCAGTGCGCTTAATAAATGTATCAACGGCTGACTTAAGCCGTTCTTTTTCTTCATTCGCTCCCGAAAAAGCAACGCCGCTGTAATCAAGATTTATGTCTTTGATAACCGCCGCAATGCCGTTTCCGCAGCCGCTGCTGACCCCTGTTCCTCTCAGCATAGGCTCACCCTCTCTTTCTCATTCAAACACACAACGGGCGTGTTGTGCCTCAGCGCCCCACGCCCGTGTATTTTTATTTTATGCTTCGCCGAGACCTGATTCAATAAGTTTTACTGCCTCGTCAAGCATTTCTGCCTCATCTTCGCCGCTGCAGCGAACTTCAATCTCGCTGCCGTACTTAATGCAGGCCGCCATAATGTTCATTATGCTTTTGCCGTTAACGGTATTTCCGTTGAATATCAACTGAATATCGCTTTTGTACTTTGACATTTCTTTAATGAAATAGTTTGCCGGGCGCATATGGAAGCCCTCTTTATTTACAACTTTTGTTATCTTAGAAACCATAATTTACACATTTTCCTTTTCGGTAGTTCTGTTCTTTTTAAGAATTGCCAGCATCAGCGCTCCTGCAACAGAGCCGGCTACCAGCGCAACGAGATAACCAAGCGGATTGTCAACTACCGCAAAGGTAAAGATACCGCCGTGTGGCGCCGGGCACGCACATCCGAACAGTGCGGAAACGAGACCTGCAACCGCAGAGCCGACCATGCATGAAGGAATTACGCGAAGCGGGTCTGAAGCGGCGTAAGGAATTGCGCCTTCTGTGATGAAGCAAAGACCCATTACATAGTTTACGGGACCGCTCTTAAGCTCTTCTTTTGTCCACTTTTTCTTATTAAATGTTGTTGACAGCGCAATAGCAATCGGGGGAACCATACCGCCGATCATAACCGCAGCCATGATCCAGGTGTTGCCGTCTGCAACAGCCGCTGTACCGAAAACGTAAGCCGCTTTGTTGAACGGGCCGCCCATATCGATAGCCATCATTGCGGCAAGTATGATTGAAAGCAGAACTTTTGATGTTTCGCCGAGATTGGTAAGACCTGTTGAAAGTGCGGTATTGATAAATCCTACAAACGGGTTGATGCAAAGCATTATCAAACCGATAAGCACTGTTCCGAACAGCGGATAAAGGAATACGGGTTTAATTCCGTCCATACTCTTGGGCAGCCAGGAGAACGCTTTTTTAAGCAGATTAACAAGCAGACCTGCAACGAAACCTGCAAGAAGCGCACCGAGGAAGCCTGAAACCGCTGTATCGTCACCTGTGGGCGAAGCAAGCGTTGCGCCTGTTGTGGCAAGATAACCGCCGACAATACCTGGAAGCAAACCGGGACGGTCTGCGATAGACTGTGAAATATAGCCTGCAAGGATAGGAATCATGAACGAGAACGCCGCTTTACCTATCCAGAAGATTACGGACGCAACCGGGTTTGTCTGGCCGAAGTTTGCACCGACGTCTGCATTGCCGGCAATTGTATCGATAAGGAAGCCAAGTGCGATAAGAACACCGCCGCCTACTACGAACGGAAGCATATGGGAAACGCCGTTCATAAGATGCTTATAGATCTGATGGCCGAAACTCTCTTTTTCCGTTGAGTCGTCGGCGCTTGTGTCTGCGCCGCCTTCAGCGTGATATATCGGAGCCTTGCCGTCGATAATTTTCTGGATAAGTTCCGCCGGCTTGTTAATACCCGCGGAAACATTAGTTTTAAGAACGGGCTTGCCGTCAAAGCGTGCCATTTCTACATTTTTGTCTGCGGCAATAATAATACCGTCGCAATTTGCGATTTCTTCTTTTGTAAGAGCATTTTTAACTCCGCCTGAGCCGTTTGTTTCAGCTTTCAGTGGATAGCCCATCTTTTCGCCTTCTTTTTCAAGAGCTTCAGCCGCCATATAAGTGTGGGCAATACCTGTCGGGCAGGCAGTAACTGCAAGAATACGATAACCCTGGGGCTTTTGTTTCTCCTGCTCTTCAGGCTCCTCGTCGGGATACTTGATCTTTTCCTGTTTGTCGATGATTTCAACAAACTCGGCAGGAGATGAAGCCTTGCGAAGCTTTGCGCAGAAATCGGGATCCATCAGCATTACCATAAGTCTTGAAAGTATCTCAAGATGAACGTCTCCGTTCGGAGGTGCGGCAATCATAAAGAAAAGTGTGCTTGCCATACCGTCAGGCGCTTCGTAATCAACGCCGTTCGGAACTGTCATGGCTGAGAGTGCGGCGTGCTTTACGCTGTCGCTCTTTGCGTGGGGAACGGCAATTCCCTCTCCGATAGCCGTTGTTCCCTGAGCCTCTCGGGCAAGTATCGCCTCTTTGTAAGCCGCGGCGTCATTTAAGTTGCCCGCCTTTTCGTGAAGCGCAACCAACTTGTCAATAGCGTCCGCTTTATCTGTAACTGACGCTCCAAGGGTTATGGCTTCAGCCTTTAATAAATCTTTGATTTTCATAAAGAACCCTCCCTGTATTCATTAAAATATTCGTTCTTTATACGCATAATGTCGTCGTGAGCCGCTACGCCCTCGCAGAACGCCGAAGCATTTCCTGCCGCAGACGCTAGCAACAACGCATTACGGTAATTCCCCGTCTGTGCATATCCTGCAATAAATCCGGCAACCATAGAATCGCCGCAGCCGACATTGTTTACCGGCTTTCCCGGAACGATGCCCGTTGTGCTGACACAGCCTGTTTCATCTACAAGCGTTGCACCGTTCTTTCCACGGCTCACCAGCACATTGACCGCTCCCATTTCCTGGAGCTTTTTAGCAAAGTAAACTATCTTTTCCTCGTCGTCTGATTTTATATCTGTTTCAAAAATCTCTGAAAGCTCATGGTGATTGGGCTTTATCAAAAACGGATGATATTTAAGCACCGCCAGAAGATAACTTCCCGTTGTATCCACCGCCGCTCTCACTCCTCTGTTTTGGAGCTTAGCAAGTATCTGCTCGTAAATGGTGGGTGGAATATGCTTTGGAACCGAGCCTGCAAGAACTATGAAGTCGCCTTCATTCATCCTGGTCATCTTATCAAAAAGCATTTCCAGCTCCGCTTCGTCGGGAACAGCGCCGGGAGCGTTTATATCCGTCTGTTTATCCGCAAAGATTTTTACGTTTATTCTTGTCATTCCCGATTTAAGAGCAATAAAGTCCGTTTCTATGCCCTTTGCCTCAAGCATATTATTGAGCGCGTCTCCGGTAAAACCGGCGATATAGCCAAGGGCTTTTGTGGGAACGTCAAGCTCTGAGAGCACCATTGAAACGTTGATACCCTTACCGCCGCAAAGCAGCTGAGCGCTGTCCGCTCGGTTTACGTCCTCACTGCTCAGACTGTCCAGCCTCAGCACATAGTCAAGCGCAGGGCTGAGTGTAACTGTATAAACCATAAATTACATGACCTCCTTTACTACGGTCAGCTGTTGATAACTTTTGTCAGGCAATCTGTCCGTTATTATCGCTGCCTCCTCCAGTTTAGCAAATGACACGGTGGAAACCCTGTCAAATTTTGAAGAGTCGGCAACAATATATGAAACAAAACTGCGGGATATTGCGGCGGCTTTAAGGAAAGCCTCGTCAGTATCCGGGGTGGTAAAGCCCTGCTTTTTCGCAATTCCGTTTACTCCGATGAAAGATTTTGAAAAGTTGTAGTTGTGAAGATTTTGGGCCGCCGCAAGGCCGATAACCGCTTCCGTGCTGGATTTCAGTTCGCCGCCGATTATATATGCCTTGAAGCCTTTTCTAACAAGTTCTCTCGCATGAACAACTCCGTTTGTTACAAAAGTTGCGTTTTTCGCTTTGATATAATCTATCATAAGAAGCGTAGTCGTTCCTGCGTCAAGGTAAACGTAATCGTTATCCCTGATCTGAAGCGCGGCGTATTTTGCGATAGCCTTTTTCAGGTCCATATTCTTTGAAAGCTTTTCTTCAATATTATCTTCATTTTGGATAAAAGCTTTCTGGGTCAGCGTTGCGCCGCCGTGTACTTTATTAAGTTTGCCCATTTTTGAAAGAGCTATCAAATCACGCCGAACGGTGCTTTCGCTGGCGCCCAGAAGCTCGGTCAAAGTGGTTACGGAGACGGCTCCTTTTTGCTCTAATATTTTAAGAATTTCTTCGTGTCTTTTCTGCAGCAACATAGAGGAACGTTCCTTTTCTCTTAAGTTGTTTTTACAGCTAAAGTTTAACATTTCAATCACAAACCGTCAATACCAATCAAATGTTTTCAGTCAAATGCACCATAAAAAGCGATTTCCTTTGTTAAAACTGCTCAATATTCGGTTTCAGTTTGACTGATTTTGACCGTTTTATTCTTTCCCGCCACCAAATTAGCCATTCCAAAAAGGCGCAAAATTTTAAACAATTAAAAAAGCCGCGCAAAACATGGGCGAAACGTTTTACACGGCTTAGCATTATATATTATTTATTTTACATATTATCATTATTCAACCCAGGAGAAAATAACTTCAGGATTTGCGAAGATCTCATCCATTTTTTTAATAAACGGAACTATATCGCCGAAATCCACTGCACGGTGGTCAAAAACAATAGTAATGGGAAGCACCTGCCTCGGCTCAACGGTTTTGCCGCCGTCCCTTCCTCTTACAACTACCGCTTTATCCTGAACAGCGCCGATGGCAAAAGCGGCAACCTGGGGCGGAACAATCTCGATAAGAGTGCCCGCGCCTCGCTGGTCTCGGTAAAGCGAGCCGAGATTTGAAATAGTAACTGTTCCCTGCTCAATATCCTCTTTTGTCAGTCGGTCTTTCTCCGAAATAGAATAATACTTTTTCTTTTCACTTCCCGTAAGATTACGAACGCGGTGCTTTCCCGTCTTAGAGCCAATCAGTCTGCAAACCGTCTGGGCAATTTTTCCGTGGGCGAGACCATTAAGTGTATTGTCAAGGGAAACGTCATACATAACCTCGTTTAAATTTGTCTTTTCAACACGACGCTGAACGTCCGCTATGCTTTTCGTCATTTCAACAAGTGATTTGTCCTGGAAATTTCTCAGGTTGATTGTCATCATATCGCCGCCCGGCAGTACCATCGGCATAGATATATTAATATTTTCAAAAGTGCGCAGTGTGCCCCTAACCAGTTTGCGGTTAAACTCAAGGTGGGAATTGAGCACAGGCGCCGCCTTCATTCCCTCTACTATCGCTTTCATTATAATTGTATTAAGGGTGATTTTTACTGAAGAAGTTTTGCGCAGTCTTGAACAAGCCTCCATAAACTCGGTTACATCAGGCTCATAAACATATGAAACGTGGGGAATTGTCTCCCAGCTCTCAGTGGTCATATTGGCAACGATTTTTCTCTGAATTCCGAAATGTTCGGTTTTTGTTACATGAAGATTACTCATAAATATCTGCTCCTTTTATATGTATATCCGCTCATCACATTTTAATGACGGCGTTTTTTCTAACTGACACTATCATACTCACAACCGCCCGGTTGCACAATAAACTCCTATTTCCAAAGCAAAAAAAATGCCGCAACCGGCGGTTGCGACAGGCAAATAAAAAACAACTCCCGAAAAGCAAACGGAAAAGCCCACAGCTCTTCACAATACTGCTCCAACGGGAGAAGAATATATATTATTATTTTTTACATTATATATAGACGATAATCAGACAGCGAACTGGAAGTAAGCTTCAACCGTTTTCGGGTCTTCGCCTTTTACAAAAGCAACCTCGTCGCTGATGATATGGAGCGCATTCTTAAGCAGCTTTGTATCCGACAGATACATCTTTTTGCCAGCCTGCTTTTGCTCTTCCTCGTGGCAGCGCAAAGTCTTAATCAGTCTGATTATCCGATGGTGGTCGGAGCTCTTTATTATTTCCTCGCTCTTCGCTTTTCTTTCGTTTACATTGCCGAGCCACTCAAAGGGTTCGCAGTCTTTTGCGAAAGCAATAAGTTCCTCAGCGTCGGAAGCCTCAATAGCGCTTCTTATTTTAACTTTTTCAGGGTCATAATCAGTGGGGACATAGTATTTTGAATTTTTGTCAAACACAGGCACTAAAATATAATAATACTTTTCCTCACCTGAGAATTTCAACCTTTCAATATCGTTCACCTGGCAAATGCCCTTCGTGCTGTAATGAACGAATTCGCCGATTTCCATTTTTCTCACCTTTCTTTTGTATGTATATTTCGGCATATATCCCTTATTAACATATCAATTATAACACAAATCGCTTAAAAATGACATAGGCGAAGTGAACAAAATTCACCGTCAAAAAAAGCTTTCTACACTGGTATTTTTTGCAAAACCACCGAAAAAACCAATGTAAAAAAATCTTAACAATCGAAAAACAAGTTTTACTTTCATTTTACCTCGCCGGAATACCGGTTTAACAAGGCGGAAATATAATAAAAATGCGGCAGACGAAAAGAATAAGAAAAGAGAAAATCTGCCATAATAGACATATATTCGTTATGAAAGTCAATGTCAAAAGGAGAAAAAAGTATGAAAGAACAGAAACCTCTATCTAAATCAACAAAAGTTATCATCAGCCTGCTGGCGGCAGTTGCTCTTATCTGCTCCGTATTCGCAGGATGCAGCGTAGCGAAGAACAACAACAGCGACGCAACAACAGAAAGCGGCTCTTCACAGAACGCCGCAATGAGCGGAACAATCTCGCCCATCTCAAGAGAAGACGGCTCAGGCACACGCGGTGCTTTCATTGAACTTTTCGGAATTGAAGAAAAAGACGCAGACGGAAACAAAATCGACAAAACTGTTGAAACTTCCGAAATCACAAACAGCACTTCCGTTATGATGACAACCGTTGCAGGCAACAAACAGGCTATCGGCTATGTTTCTCTCGGTTCACTCAGCGACGACGTTAAGGCGCTTAAGGTTGACGGCGTTGAAGCAACAACAAACAACGTTAAAAACGGCTCTTACAAAATTGCCCGTCCTTTCAACATCGTAACAAAGGACAAGATCTCAGACGCGGCTGAAGACTTCATGAACTTCATTCTCAGCGACGAAGGCCAGAAAGTAGTTACAGACAACGGCTATGTAAGCCAGTCCAGCACAGGCGCTTTCGAGTCAAACGGAGCTTCAGGAAAAATCACCGTTGCAGGCTCTTCCTCAGTAACACCGGTTATGGAAAAACTTAAGGAAGCATACGCAAAGGTAAACAGCGCAGTTACAATCGAAGTTCAGCAGAACGACTCAACAACAGGCGTTACCTCAGCTATCGACGGCACATGCGACATCGGAATGGCTTCCCGTGAACTGAAAGATACAGAAACATCACAGGGCGTTAAAGCAACAGTTATCGCAATGGACGGTATTGCGGTTATCGTAAACAATGAAAACGCACTGAGCGACATCACCTCTGACAGCGTAAAGGGAATTTACACCGGAACAATCACAGACTGGTCCGAAGTAAAATAAAAATATCCGAAAAACAATATTATTGAAAAGGGACGGTAACACGTCCCTTTTCGGAAATTCAGGAAAAGATATATGAAAATAAAGGAAAAAGTTATGCGCGTCGTGTTCGCCGCGGCGGCGTTTCTTTCAATTGTTGCAGTAATTCTTATATGCGTCTTTCTATTTGCAAACGGAATTCCGGCAATGAAAGAAATCGGTGTCTGGAATTTCATATCGGGAAAATCCTGGAAACCCTCCCAGGACCTTTACGGCATATTCCCGATGATAATAGGCAGTATTTACGTTACCGCAGGCGCAATTATACTCGGCGTTCCGCTGGGAATACTCACCGCCGTATTTATGGCGAAATTCTGCCCGGACAGACTTTACAAAATGCTTAAACCCGCCGTTGACCTTTTGGCGGGAATTCCGTCTATCGTTTACGGTTTCTTTGGTCTGACGGTAATCGTGCCTGTTGTACAGGACCTTACGGGCACATCGGGAAAAGGAATACTTACGGCATCTATCATGCTTGCAATAATGATACTGCCGACTATCATCAACGTATCCGAATCGGCGATAAGAGCCGTTCCGGACAGTTATTACGACGGCGCTCTGGCTTTGGGGGCGACCCACGAAAGAGCTGTTTTCGCAACTGTTTTGCCGGCGGCAAAAAGCGGCGTTACCGCGGGAATTATCCTGGGAATAGGCAGAGCAATAGGCGAAGCAATGGCGGTAAGCATGGTTGCAGGAAACCAGCCGATACTGCCTGACAGCATTTTAAGCGGCGTTCGCACTCTCACCGCAAACATAGTTATAGAAATGGGCTACGCAACTGACCTTCACCGCGAAGCGCTTATTGCCACAGCCGTTGTACTTTTCGTATTTATTCTTATTATAAACACCCTGTTTTCACTGCTTAAGCGAAAGGGGGACGCAAAATGACAAACGGCAAAAACACCGAAAAAAGATCCGCTTCGCTTCACATGGGCTCAAAAATAACAAAGGCAATTGTTTGGATAGCAGGAGCGCTGACAGCGTTTATCTTTGTCTTTCTTGCCGGCTACATTCTTGTAAAAGGCGTTCCCAATCTTAAACCGGAACTTTTCAGCCCCACTTACACAACGGAAAACGTCTCCATGCTGCCGGCGATTATCAACACGGTAACGATGACTTTCCTCACACTGCTTTTCGCCTGCCCAATCGGCATTTTTTCGGCAATATATCTTTCCGAATACGCGCGGCGGGACAACAAATTTGTTAAACTTGTTCGCCTGACAACGGAGACTTTGGCAGGCATTCCCTCAATCGTTTACGGTCTTTTCGGCTATCTTATCTTCGTTAAGGCGATAAAACTCAGTTATTCAATTCTCGCGGGAGCGCTTACTCTTGCAATAATGACACTGCCCACAATTATGAGAACCACCGAAGAGGCGCTGATAAGCGTTCCCGACGCTTACAGAGAAGGCAGTTTCGGTCTCGGCGCCGGCAAACTCAGAACGATTTTCGTCATCATTCTCCCCTCTGCAATGCCGGGAATACTGAGCGGAATAATTCTCTCAATAGGCAGAATAGTGGGCGAAACGGCGGCGCTTATTTATACGGCAGGCACCGTAACGGGAGTTGCGGGACTTCTCTCCAGCGGAAGAACGCTGTCCGTTCACATGTACGCCCTTATTTCCGAAGGGCTTTACACCGACCAGGCATACGCCACGGCGGTAATTCTTCTGATTTTGGTTGTGCTCATAAACGCACTTTCCGGTTTCGTATCAAAGAAACTGGCAACACGAGGTAAAAATGAAAAAGTTTGATATTCAGAATCTTAATTTGTATTACAGCGATTTCCACGCGCTAAAAAACGTAGACCTCGCCATTGACGCCAACGAGATAACGGCGTTTATCGGCCCTTCAGGATGCGGAAAATCAACTCTGCTTAAATGTCTCAACAGGATGAACGACCTTGTTGAGGGATGCAGAATTGAGGGCAAAGTTCTTATGGACGGCGAGGACATCTACAAAAAAGGAACAGACATAAACGCACTTCGCAAAGAAGTGGGAATGGTTTTCCAGAAACCAAATCCTTTCCCTCTCTCGATTTACGACAATATTGCTTACGGCCCCCGCACCCACGGAATACACAAAAAGAAAGAACTGGACGAGATAGTTGAAAGCGCTCTCAAAGCGGCGGCAATCTGGGACGAAACGAAAGACAAATTGAAAAAAAGCGCCCTTGCTCTTTCAGGCGGTCAACAGCAGAGGCTTTGCATTGCCAGAGCGCTGGCGGTTAAACCGAAGGTGCTTTTGATGGACGAACCCACTTCCGCCCTTGACCCCATTTCCACTTCAAAGATAGAAGACCTGACCCTTGAACTGAAAAAGGAATACACTATCGTAATCGTTACCCACAATATGCAGCAAGCGGCAAGAATCAGCGACAAGACGGCGTTCTTCCTGCTTGGCGAAGTGGTTGAATACGCTCCCACAGAGGAACTTTTCAGCCGTCCGAAAGAAAAGCGAACAGAAAATTACATCACCGGGAGGTTCGGATAATGAGAGACCGCTACAACCGTCAGCTTCAGCAGCTTAATACTCAGCTTACCGAAATGGGGGCAATGTGCGAAACGGCAATTTCCGCCGCACTGAAAGGACTGCTTGACAACGACCCACAGCAGGTTAAGATTGCCTTTGAGACAGACAGCGAAATAGATAAGCAGGAGCGAGAAATAGAATCCCTCTGCCTTAAACTGCTTTTGGAACAGCAGCCCGTAGCTTCAGACCTGAGAATGATATCCTCCGCAATGAAGATAATCTCAGACATGGAGCGCATCGGCGACCAGGCGTCAGACATTGCCCAGCTTTCAAAGCATTTCAGATCAACTTCTCTCCCCGCTCAGACGGAGATGCAGACAATGGCGAAATCGGTAATCAAAATGGTTACCGCCAGCGTTGACAGCTTTATCAAAAAGGATATGGATATCGCAAGAAAAGTAGTTGAATATGACGACAAGATAGACAGCCTTTTTGACCAGATAAAGAACCAGCTTATAAACAATATCGCAAACGGCAGATGGGACGGCAACGACTGTCTTGACACGCTGATGATAGCGAAATACCTTGAGCGTATCGGCGACCACGCCGAAAACATCGCCCAGTGGGTAGAATACGCCGTAACCGGCGAGTACGAATTTTAACGGCACGAACGCCCTAAACAAAGCCCGAACATAAAAAGTTCGGGCTTATTTTCGTTTATTTGATTTTTGTTAACAATGGTGATATTATATATTTATAAAATTTACTTTGTTTTAAGGACGTGAGGAAAGTGAAGAAATGGTTTGGGAAAATATGCGTTTTACTGCTTGCAGTGATACTGGCGTTCTCTTTTGGCGCCTGCTCATCAAGCAACGATAAATCGGCGAACGCGTCAGCCAGCGAGGAAGCTTCTCAGTCAACCGGCGAAACGGCAGACGTTTCAGACACCTCTGTTCAAAACTCTACAACCGGCAAAAACAGCACATCGTCCAAAACCAAAAATAGCACCACGACCACTAAAAAAGCCACTTCACCGTCATCAAACAGCAGTAAACAGACAACGACCAAGAAAAAGTCATCTTCCTCAAGTGAAAAAACGACGAAAAAGCAAACTACTACAAAGAAAAAATCGTCTTCGGGAAGTTCTTCTAACAAGAAAAACTCGGGCAGTTCATCAGGAAGCAATTCGTCAAGCGGAAGCAAAACCACAGCAGCTTATTGGTGTACTGATGGTGGAAAACATCATGTTATAACCGCTGGAATAGGTTGGTATGATTCATACAATGAAGCAAGAAATGCTGCAATGAAAATTATAGGTAACGGAAGTGGAAGTTGGGAAGTACAGGAATGTGCTTGCGGGTTGTTTACCGCATATGTTAAAGTTGATTGATTTATTAATTAATTCTTGACAAGTTCTTTATTTCAATATAGAATATGAAGTGTAAAAGCGGTCAAACGCATAGACCGTAATAAAAGTGCTGATCTCTAACCTGCTAAACGAGAAAGAACGGCAGCGTGTTTACCCTGCACCAAAAGGGTCGTAAAAGAAATTAAGAAGAAGCAGTTGTGCTTCTTCTTTTTTGTTTTTTGGGCGGCTTAACTAACGCTTAAACTTTTTGGGGCTTTTATATATTGCTTAAATAATAAATTTATGATTAAATAGAATTAAACGTAGCACTGCGGAGGCAAATTTATGAATAGTTTTAAAGTGGCAATGCTTCAGATATTGCCGGAAAACACCACAAAAGGAAATCTTGAAAAAGGGTTGGAATACTGCCGCAGGGCAAAGGCGGCAGGAGCGGATATTGCGCTTTTTCCGGAAATATGGAGTAACGGCTACAATCTTTCCCCCTCTGCCGAAGAACTGAAAAATTCCGCTGTCGAACCTGAGGGCGAGTTTGTCCTCGCTTTTCGCGATATTGCAAAAGAACTTAATATGGCAGTGGGCATTACTTTCCTGGAAAAATTTGAGCCTTTGCCGAAAAACACCCTGTGCATTTTTGACCGATTCGGAAACAGAATTCTTTCTTACTCAAAAGTCCACACCTGCGATTTCTCTCACGAAAGCAAACTGACGGCTGGAAATGATTTTTTTACTGCCGAACTAAACACGGAAAACGGCAATGTAAAAATCGGAGCTATGATATGCTATGACAGGGAATTCCCGGAAAGCGCAAGAATTCTTATGCTGAAAGGAGCCGAGATAATTCTCGTTCCAAACGCCTGCCCCATGGAAATCAACCGACTTTCACAGCTGAGGGCAAGAGCGTATGAAAACATGGTTGGTATTGCTACGGTAAATTATCCCCGGAGCAAGGAGGACTGCAACGGCCATTCCTCAGCTTTTGACGGAATTGCTTACAGACCTGACGGCTCAGGCTCAAGAGACACTCTTATTGTTGAGGCAGGCGAGGCTGAGGGAATATATATTGCTGATTTTCCCATTGAAGAAATCAGAGAATACAGAAGGCTGGAGGTTCACGGCAACGCTTACCGTCATCCAAACAAATACAGACTTCTTACCGAGGAAAAAATTGAAGAACCTTTTATCCGCAATGATTACAGAAAATAAAGGGGCGGCAACGCCCGGCAGGGTGTGAACAGGCTTACATTTTTTGCCCGTTTTTTAGCCGTTACTATTGATTTATCAACGATAATCCTATATAATATATAAGTACAGGCGGTTGTACCAAGGTGCAGCCGTTATTTTTATTTTGTGTTAGAAAAGGAGCAACCGAAGAGAGCGGAATATGTATAAAATCGGATTTGACAACAACAAATATCTTGAAATGCAGTCGGAGCGCATCCGCAAAAGAATCCACGAATTCGGAGGCAAACTTTACCTTGAATTCGGAGGCAAACTTTTTGACGACTACCACGCGTCAAGAGTTCTTCCGGGATTTCAGCCGGACAGCAAGCTCCAGATGCTCATGCAGTTAAAAGAGCACGCCGAAATTGTAATAGTAATCAGCACGGACGATATCGAAAAAGACAAACTCAGAGCAGATCTGGGCATAACTTACGACGAGGACGTTATCCGTCTTATTGACGCGTTTACGTCAAGAGGTCTTATGGTGGGAAGCGTTGTGCTTACAAAATACACAAGCACTCCAAAAGTAAACGCTTTTGAAAACAGACTGAAAAATATCGGACTGCCGGTATACCACCACTATGTTATTGACGGTTATCCCACAAATATTTCAAAAATCGTAAGCGAAGACGGATACGGCAAAAACGATTACATTGAAACCAGCCGTTCTCTCGTAATCATCACTGCTCCCGGTCCCGGAAGCGGCAAAATGGCAACCTGTCTTTCCCAGCTTTACCACGAAAACAAGAGAGGTATTAAAGCGGGCTACTCTAAGTTTGAGACTTTCCCGATTTGGAACCTGCCCCTTAACCACCCTGTAAATATCGCATACGAGGCGGCTACTGCCGATCTGGGCGACGTCAACATGATTGACCCGTGGCATCTTGAGGCTTACGGAGAAACAACCGTCAACTACAACAGAGACGTTGAGATTTTCCCTGTACTCAAAGCAACTTTTGATAAAATCTACGGCACCTGCCCTTATAAGTCACCCACGGATATGGGCGTAAACATGGCAGGTTACTGCATCGTTGACGACGAAGCGGTAAGAAACGCCGCAAATCAGGAAGTTATACGCCGTTATTACTCCGCCTGCTGTGATCTGCTTTACGGCCGCGACTGCCGCGAAGAGGTTTATAAACTTGAACTTATTATGAATCAGGCTGGTCTCTCAATCGCAGACAGAAAGTGCGCGGCGGCGGCTGAAGAACTGGCTGAAAAGACAAACGCTCCTGCCGCAGCAATCGAGCTTGAAGACGGCAAGGTAATTACAGGCAAAACGACGCCTCTTCTGGGCTGTTCCTCGGCAATGCTCCTCAACGCGCTTAAATATCTCGGCAATATTCCAGACGAAGTTCTTCTTGTTGCGCCGGAAGTTATCGTTCCAATCCAGTCGCTGAAGGTAAACCATCTTGGCAACCACAACCCGAGACTTCACACCGACGAAGTGCTTATCGCCCTTTCCATTTCCGCCGCCAACGATGAAAACGCCGCTCTTGCTCTCCAGCAGTTATCAAAACTTCAGGACTGCGAGATGCACTCATCAGTTTTACTTTCCGACGTTGACGACAACATTCTTAAAAAACTCGGCGTTCGCGTTACCTGCTCGGCAGTATCAGACAAGAAAACACAATAAGTCAAAATTTAAGGTCTGCTTCACAAAACAGAAGCAGACCTTTTTTATTGCAAATATTATAAATAACTAACAAGACCTTAACGGTGATTTTCACTTTATCTTTTTTTCGATTTCAATAACAATATCGCTCATTCTGACGTTAAGAGCTGTTGAAATTCGGTAAAGGGTTTCCAGCGTAGGCTTTCGCTCGCCCCGCTCAATTGCGCTGAGATGAGTTCTTCCTATATCCGCAAGTCCGCTCAAAACTTCCTGGCTCAACCCTTTCTTTTTTCTGAACTCAGCGATAACCGAGCCGACAATTTTCGAATCAAGTGTGGGAACAAACATCGGGTACACTCCTAACTGTTTTTATAATATGAGTGTATTATTTTTTTATGCTCATTTTGAACACATATATTGACATATTGAATACTTATGTGTTATAATTCAACCATGACAAAGAAGGAGGATTTATTATGGAAACAAATTCAAACAACAATGCTGAAGTCCAGCAGGCGGTAAACGAAGCGCTTCAGCAGGAAAAGAAAAAGAAGAAAAAGAAAAAGTGGGTAATTATCGGCGTTGTAATTGTAGTTTTGATAATAATATTTGCGGCGGCGGGCAGTTCAGGAAGCTCCGACTCAGGAGAAACGGCAAACACAACTGAAGCGATATCCGACACCCAGAAAGAAAGCAAATCCGAAGATACTGAGGCACCACAGGTAATCCAGCCGGGAACGGCGCTGACCACCGACGAACTGAAGATATCATATGTTTCCTGCGACGCAGATTACACAGATTATGACGAATACTCAAAACCGTCAGACGGCAAAAAAGTAATTCGCGCAAAGTTCAGTTTTGAAAACATCTCTAAAAATGATTATTCCATTGACAGCATTGAATGTTACGCAGACAATAATAAATGCGAGCCATATTACTACGCTGACGATTACGCAAATCCTGTACTGGAAAGCATCTCACCAGGAAGAACGCTGGACGCTGTAGTTTATTACGAAGTTCCGAAAAATGCTGAAAACATAGAGATAGAAATGGAAACAAATCTTTGGACAGAAGACAAAATAGTTTTTGAGGTAAAATAACTTCATAAAGCACTTATATTTCAGGGAACGATAATATCGTTCCCTGATTTTTTTGAAAAAATAAAAATACAACTGTCGTTTAGCAAAATACAAGGGCAATAACAAGATGAATTTTATAATACTAGGGGTTGTATAATTTATGAATAAACGGTAAATATCAAACCGACAATACCCACCGAATATTGAAAATTAGGCGCACATATGGTATAATTGGGCTACCAAATACGGAACGGGATACACAATATGTTGTGCACGTCATATTGCCGTTTCGCAATGGTACAGGCAGACAATATGCATATGATGAAAAGAAAAGGACCGTATTTTTGCGGAGGTGATACTGATGAATATGGTTGTTGTATGGGCGCTGGCCATACTGGTTTTCGGAATACTTGAAGCGATAACCGCGCAGCTCGTTTCAATCTGGTTCGTTTTAGGCTCCATCGGCGCACTGATAGCAACATGGTGCGGCGGGGAACTATGGGTTCAGATACTCGTGTTTATAGTAGTATCAATTGTTGCCCTGATAGTCACAAAACCATTGGTCAAAAAATACATTAGGCCCAAAATGCAAAAAACAAACGCTGACCGCTGTATCGGAAGCGAAGGACTGGTAACAGAAGAAATAAACAATCTTGCCGCTACAGGTCAGGTCAAAGTCAACGGAAATGTCTGGACCGCCCGTTCAACCGAGAACGAGATAATCCCGGAAGGGACGGTTATCACCGTTGATTCAATAGAAGGAGTAAAATTACTTGTTACTTCTGCAAAAACGGCTGTAACAGCCGATAAGAAATAAGAAAAGAAAAGGAGAAAATTTTATGGAATGGATCATTTTTGTTGTAATCGCAGTGGTGATTATCGCTCTTGTGCTTGCAAACATCAGAGTTGTTCCCCAGTCAAAGGCGTTCGTTTTGGAGCGTCTCGGAACTTACTATGCAACATGGCAGACGGGACTTCACGTTAAAATCCCGTTTATTGACAGAATTGCAAAGACAGTTTCACTCAAGGAACAGGTCGTTGATTTCAAGCCCCAGCCCGTTATCACAAAGGATAACGTTACGATGCAGATTGACACGGTTGTATTCTTCCAGATTACAGACCCGAAGCTTTACACCTACGGTGTTGAGAGCCCGATTTCCGCAATTGAAAATCTTTCGGCTACAACGCTTCGTAACATTATCGGTGAACTTGAGCTTGACTCTACTCTTACATCAAGAGACACAATCAACGCAAAAATCCGCGTTATCCTTGACGAAGCCACCGACCCATGGGGCATCAAGGTAAACAGAGTTGAACTGAAAAACATTATTCCGCCAAAAGAAATTCAGGACGCAATGGAGAAGCAGATGAAAGCTGAGCGTCAGCGCCGTGAAGCTATCCTTACGGCGGAAGGTGAAAAGCAGAGCCGTATCCTTGTTGCGGAAGGTCATAAGGAATCAAAAATCCTTGAAGCGGAGGCTGAAAAGCAGTCTGCAATTCTTCACGCGGAAGCTGTTAAGGAAGCCAAGATCCGCGAGGCGGAAGGTGAAGCACTGGCTATTGAAACAGTACAGACAGCTACTGCTCAGGCAATCAAAATGCTCAACGAAGCCAACGCAAACGAAGCCGTAATCAAACTGAAAGCCCTCGAAGCATTCGCCAAGGCGGCTGACGGCAAGTCAACCAAGATCATTATCCCCTCAGAAATTCAGGGACTTGCAGGATTGGCGGAAGGCGTTGCCGAAACCATCAAAGGAACTAAATCCGAAACAAAATAATGCAAAGAAAAATGCGGAAGCACTTTTGTGCTTCCGCTTATTTTTATACCGCAAAAAAGCGTGGTATCTCAGGTATCTCTTTTTCCTCTGACTGCTGTCTTGCGGTTTCTATCTCAGTTGAAAGAAGCTGCATCGTTACACCGTGGCAAACAGGCGCCAAAAGAGGCAGACTGTCGGGGAAAGCAAAAACATGGCTCTGTCCTGCCGCCTGCATAACAAGATTTTCGCTTGTGCAGACAAGAGTTGACGCGCCCCTTATTCTTGCCTGGGTAAGGGCTGAGCAAGTTTTTTCCGCCAGTTCCTTTCCGCTTACAAAGGCGAAAACAGCCGTATCGCTGTCAACCGCCCAAAGGGAAGTATGGCGTATTTCTCCGGCGGGCACTGCCGCGGCGAGCCGCCCCGTTGTTCGTCTTAAATATGTGGCGCATTCGCAGGCGGTGGCGTAGTCCACATTCTGGCCTGTTACTATTATTTTAGGCTTGCTTTCTATCAGCGACGCCATTGCTTTAAGTTCTTTTTCGCTTTTTAAAATAAGTCTTATTTTATCTGGCAGAGTACCCGCCATCTTGACTGCCATTCTGCCGAAAAGCGGCGTAATCGTTTTTTCTTTCAGTCCGAAGTGCACAGCCAACAGGCAAAGAAGGACATAGCCGCAGTCAAACATCTCAGAGGGCGACAGACCTCCCGGCTCTGCGCAGGGAACAGGCAGGATATTTTTGCAAAGGCGCGCCAAGCGAGAATTCATATCAGCAGTTACTGCGATTATCTTTGCTCCGAATTTCTCTGCCGATTTTACTGCCGCAACGGTTTCAGCCGTTTCACCTGAAGCGGACAGTGCAATGAAAAGAGTGTTTTTGTCGCACACTGCGTTTGACGCGCAGTATTCCGCTGACGAAAACGCAAAAGACGGAATGTCGCAGACTGCTTCAAAATTGCACGCTGCCGCTTTTGCCAGATGATGAGAAGTGCCGCATCCCACAAAATATATTCTGTTTACCGATGACAGCTTTACTTTCAGTTTCGGGAAATTCGTCTTTTCACCGTTTGTATAAAGATGAAGCAGGTTGTCAAGCACAAACGGCACCGCCTGAATTTCATCGTAAAGAGTTATCTTTTCCTCCGGCACGGGAAGCCTGTTGCGAAGCGCAAAATTGCAGGGCTGTTTTTTTACTTTTTTGAGTTTTCGGTTAAATATGTGTATCTTTTCCGCCGTAAGCTGGACTATCTCTCCGGGGGAAACGACGAATATTTTTGACGTATCCCCAGGGAAAGCGGAAATTGACGATGAAATATACGTTCCCGAACTGCTCTGGGCAGCATAAAGCGGCGCTCCGTGCTGAAGCGCGTAAATTTCGTTTTTTCCTTTTACGATTGCCGCCAGGGAGTAATCGCCTGTGGTCTGGTCTGACGTTTCCAGCAACGCTTTCGGAAGTCCTTTTTCAGCCCATGCGGCAATAAGGTGGGGAAGCACTGCGGCGTCGCTGTCAGGATAAGGCATCAACGACAGTCTTGAACGAAGTTCGGCGGCGTTTTCCACCGTTCCGTTTGCGGCAACGCAGACATGGCTCGCCATAAACGGATGTGCATTTTCTTCCGTTCTTTCTCCGCAGGTTGCCCATCGGGCATGAATAAAACCGCAGTTACTGTCGCTGACTGGCAAAATATCTTCAAGTTCATCTGCGCCCTTTATTCCCTTGGCGCAGATTATTTCATCCTCATGAGCCATTGCGATACCATAGGCGTCAAAGCCGTTGTTTTCACATTTTTTCAATTTATCAAAAAGCATCTCCCGACACGGCTGTCGGGTAACGGATCCGAAAAGAAACATTACTTCACCTTCTGTTGCGATGATTATCAGTTAAGAAGCATTTTTGCCACTATGACGCTCATGTCGTCACGGTGTTTTTCATCAGTATGTTTTTTTGCAAATGTAAGAATGGCGTCTGCCAGTTCTTGCTGGCTCATCTCATCGCTGTATTTAATAAACGCCTCAAGCCATTCCTCGCCCACATCGGCAATACCGTCGCTCATCATTATTACCGTATCGCCCCGTCCGAGAATAGTTGTCCTTTTTGCAAATTCTATTCCTCTCAAAATTCCTGCAGGCATTGAAGCCAGTTCGCACTTTGAAACGGAGGAATTTTTCACTATATATGACCTCGGCGCACCCGCCTTGAAAAACTCGCATTTTCCTGTAAACAGGTCAATGCAGGCGCAGTCCAGCGTTGCAAGGCTCTCCTCGTTGCTCTTTACAAGCAAAGCGGAATTGACGACTTTAAGGGAAGAATCGAAACCAAATCCTGCGCTAAGCAGTTTTGACAGAAGTCCCGCGCCCATTGCGCCGTCAAGAGCCGCCCTGGCGCCTCTTCCCATTCCGTCGCTTATTATAAGCACCATATGACCCCTGCCGTCATTTATAATTTTAATGGTATCTCCGCAAAGCTGACCCTCCGCCGCGTACTGGGCATAACCCACAGACAGGGAAAAGTTCGGTCTTTCGCTGAACGCAAGCATTGTTTCAGAGCCAAAATAGGTCAGCCTGCCTTTTTCAAAATTACGCCCGCATATTCTGCCAATCTTTTGCTGAAGAGCGGGATTATTCAGTCCGGATGTTTTACTTTCGGCTATTATTTCAATTCTCATTCGGTCAAATTTATCAATAATAACGCTTATATTTTTAGGATATATCTCGTCCTCGCCCAAAAGGCGGCGAATTTTGCCCGCCGACTTAGCGTCAAAACACTCAGCCTCGTCAAACTCAAAGGCAAGATCGGAAAGCATATCCGAAATTGAAAAGAACTGGTCTGAGGCAACCATTCTTAGGTCGCTTTTTTCAGGGTCGGCAGGAAGTCCCTTCTGGTCGTTTATCTTGTCTATTTTTTCCCGCACCTCGCGGACGTTTTCACTGATAGACGCCATGGCGGACGAAGCAAAGCGCAGCCGCACAACGAGACTTTGGCGAAGCGAGCCGTCGGGAGCAATATCCGCTCCGTTTTCAAAAAACGATGTTATTTTGTCGCCGACGCTTTCCGGCAATACAAGCAAAATCAGCGCCGCCGCTACACTTTCACCGAAGGTACACAGGGAAAGCTGACCCATATTTGCCGCAACAGCGAAAAATCCCATTGACAAAACGAAAGCGCCACCGCAGCCGATGGACGCGAAAGAAGAAAACAGCGCCGCCAGCAAAGCGGAAAAACTGTAAGCGCCGAGCAAAAACATTGTGTCCTTGCCTGCAAGGCCGAGAGCAAACCCAAGGCAGAGCGCCAGCGCAACGCCGAAACGTGCCGAGCCAAATCTTACTGTTGCAAGAATAAGAAAAACGGCAATTATCCTTGCGGGAGAAACGCCGAAAATTGTCAGGCGGGAGAGGCTCATAAGCAAAAGCGCTCCTGAAATGATAACGCAGATAAAATCTGTTACCGGCGCCGCCTTGCATTTTAGCCGGCGGTAATTGCAGGCTTCTGCTCTGAAGAAGAAATACGCTCCTCCGCAGGCAAGCACGCTCTCGCCCAATACTAGGGCGTAAGAACCGGCTGTCAGCCCAAGTTTGAAATTCATTACGATGCCTGTTGCCAATACGCTTAAAAACGAAAGCACCATAGGCAGCCATGGCTCTTTTTTCAGTTTAAACGCCGTCATTGCGAAAGCGCCGAGACAGGCTATCATTGCAGAGGCAAAATATCTTGCCTTGTCGGTAGAATTACCGAAAACTAGATAACCTATCGCCGCTCCAACGGCGGAAAATATAAAATCTGTCTTTGACGATACCGCCACCAGCGATACGGCAAAAGGGCAGCATCCGCCCGCCACGGTACTGACGGATAAAACAAACGCTCCGGCAAAATGGAGTGCGCCGGAAAGCAGGCGCCGCCATGTTTGCTTGTCCTGCCTGCTCATATTTGCAGGCGATATTTTTCTTTCCAGCAGCTTCATTTTTTACTTCCTCGAAAATTACATTACGGTTTTATTCATTGTATTAAAATACTTTGGCAAAAATTGTCACAAACAGCGTTATACAGAACAATCTCTCAATCGAGGAGTTACAACAAAAATTTCCTGTCGTAAAAAGCGCAAAAAAGAAGACGCGCCGCAAAACGGTGCGTCTTAATTCGATTAAATTATTTTTTCTTTTTCTTGCGGTTGCGCAAAACGATCATGAATATCATTCCCACTATTCCGCCGCAGGCGTTCATCATCATATCGGTCATCGTGTCCACAAGGCCCAGATAGCCGTACTCGCCGCGGTATTTTGAAAGGTCAAACATTGCCGTTTCCTCTCCCGCTTTTGCCAGCTGGAGGTTCGTTCCGTGTAAAGTGTCCATAAGAAATTCGTAAAACTCCCAGCCCACCGCAATGGAAAGAGCAAACATGATTGCAAACAGCGCCGCAAGAGTTGCCGCGCACTGGCCTTTCTTTCGCTGGATAATCACGGCGAAATCATAGCCGAAAACGGCGCAGACGAAACCTGACAGAACGTGCATAAAAATATCAAACCACCAGATTTTATCGAAAAATCCGAAATACGAACCGATTACTATACCGACAAATATTATCACATTCAGCATTGTTTGGCTCAGAGGCGTTACCTCTTCAATAAACGAGCCGTTGCCGAAAACTTTAAACATATCCCAAAGGTGGGTAAATATAAAACAAAAAACGCTTTCAAACCCCATAACGAGGTCGCCGTTTATAAATGAATATGCCGCGCAGATCAGCATTGAAACGCGCACTATAATCCAAAATACGAACTGAGCTTTTGGTATTTCTTTGATTGGGTCTTTCTTTATTTTATATGCCAAAACTTAAACTTCCTAACTTATAATTTATATACTGAAAAGCTTACGCTTTATAATACCATATTGTAATAAAATGTCAATTGCCGCCTGTAACAAATCCGTACAGTTAAATATAAATGATTAAATAAGTATAAACTATCTTCAATTTTATTGTTGACAGAAATCAACTTTGATATAATGTTCAATAAGACAAAATAGACGGAGGACAAAATATGATCGAATACACAACAAAATATGACGTTAAAAAGACAATGTATCAGAAGTTTGCCGATTCAGCGCAGCAGCGCGGCGACAAACCCTGTTTTTATTACTATAATAACACATTGAGCTGGAACCAGGTTGCAGAAATGGTTGATTACTGCGCAGCGGCTCTCGTTGCAAACGGAGTTCAGAAGGGAGACCGCGTTATTATCTGCGCTCCCAATATGCCCCAGTGCATCGCCGCCATTTACGCTGTCAACAAGATCGGCGCCGTTGCTTCAATGCTCCACCCGCTTTCAGTTGCCAGTGAAGCGAAATACGCCGTTGAACTCGTAGGCGCTAAATTCGCATTTTGCTTTGACATTTCCGAAAAAGCGTTTGCAGGAATGGACCTGACACTTGTTAAGTGCAAAACTGCTACATATTTCCCGAAAACTCCTTTCGGCATTCTTGCAAATATGGCTTACAAGAAGAAGATCAAGGGAAAGACAGCTCCGGCAGTGGGCGTTCACAAATTCCTTGAATGGTCTGAGTTCATCCGCGAAGGTAGAGAATATATTGAAAAAAACGGCGAGGTTGAGATTGCCACAGATCCTGAGGCTACTGCCGCAATCATGATGACAGGCGGAACAACAGGTAACCCCAAGGGCGTTATGCTCTCAAACGAAGCTATCAACAACCTTTCATACGAACTTGTTGCCGTTACTGAAGACACAATTAAAATGGACATCGACCAGGACCGCGACGCTATGCTTACAGCGCTCCCCGTTTTCCACGGTTTCGGCTTCGCTCTTTGCATGCACGTTTCAATGTGCGTTGGCATGGCTCAGTCTCTCTGGCCTCAGTTTGACGCCAAGATGTGCTCCTCAGCAATCAAGAAATATCACATCAACTATGTTTTCGGCGTTCCGGATTTCTTCGAAAAGGTTTACAAGGCAGGCTATCTCAAGGGCGTAGACATGAGCACAATGAAGCTCATCGGCTCAGGCGGCGACGTTGTTCCTTATTCTCTTACTGAAAAAATGGACCGTCTGCTTAAAGAAAACGGTTCAAAATTCCACTTTGCTTCAGGCTACGGCCTTACCGAATGCGTAACCGTTTGCACCTTTACAGATATGCGCCGCGAAGCGCCCCAGGGCTGTATCGGCGTTCCCTGCTACAACATTGAGGTTATGACAGTTAAGCCCGGAACAACAGAAGAAGTCAAGGGCGAGGACGGCGAGCTTTGCGTTTACGGTCCTACTCTTATGCAGGGCTACTACAACGACCCTGAAGAAACAGCGAAAGTTCTCGTTAAGCACGACGACGGAAAAGTATGGCTCCACACCGGCGACATGTGCTTTATTGACGAAAAGGGCGACATTTACTACCGTCAGCGTCTTAAGAGAGTATACAAAATCAGCGGTTACCTTGTTTATCCCTCATTCATCGAGGAAAGCTACCGCGCTATGGCAGAGATCTACGACTGCTGCGTAATCGGCTTTGGCGAAGAGGGCAAAACAAGCCTTAAGCTCTTCGTAGTTAAAAACAAGAAATACGCAGGCGATGACGAAGAAGCGCTTATCGAAAAGATTAAGCAGTTCGGTTATCAGAACCTTTCAAAATGGTCCGTTCCCCGTGAAGTTGTATTCATTGACGAACTTCCCAGAACAAAGATCGGCAAGGTTGACTTTAAAGTACTTAAATAATATTAAAAACAGCCCGAAGCTTTTACTTCGGGCTTTGTTTTCGGTAAAAAAGCGGCAGACACATCAAAATGATGTGCCTGCCTTAATTCGTGCGCCCCTGTGGGAAACTTTTTTCATATTGATAACCTCTTGGTTTAATATATTCTAAAAAAGAAGGCGAAAGACCAAAACAATGAGATATTGTTAAGGGTTTGGTGGGAAAAGAAAAATGAAAAGAAAAGAAAAGAAGGGGTGGCCTCTCGCCTTTCATTTGTAATTATATTGGGGAAAAGTTAGCAGAGTATAGAAAAGGAGTTAATAATTTGCGAATTCGGTTAACACTTTTCAGATAAAATGTTACAGAATTATTGCGGTTAAAAATGTATTCATTTTTAGCCGCCGAAATCAACGTATTGCAGGTTCAAATTACAGGTGCAAACCCGATTTACCGCAATAGCCGTTTTGCATACAATTTGGATGCGACACAAAAAGTATGCCAAACTGACGACATGTTCGGTCAGATAACCGCGAATATTGTAAATAATTTATGAACATTTAAGACAAAATATTTATTTTCGTATTGTAAAATGGTAATCTATTTATGGTCCACTTAGGGTCACACACGTTATTTTGTGGAAGATGACATACCCGGAGTTCAAAGCACTCTTCTCTTTCTTTTTTCATTTCTTTTTCAATTTTTTCTTTGATTTTTTCACAATGTCTTTGGTTATCTTTAAAAAGGCTCCAATCCACAAAATAAATTCACAGAAAAATCCCGCAGATTAACTGCGGGATTTTTATTTTGCTCTTTTTACAAATTTACTAAATTCGTTTTTTTAATCAATTTATTAAACACCTTGGTAAGCAGGCCTACAAAAACAGCAGCCGCCGCGGTGCCCTCACGAACTCCGTCCAGCTTGCCGAGAAAGACAAGAGAAAGGACAACGGAAATACATACAAGGGTTACGTCGAAAACGACTTTCATATTTCCGAATTTTATCGGAGCGACTTGGCAAATCGCAAGAACGACACCCTCGCCCGCAGTGGTTACAAATTTTGCGGCAACTTCCACGCTGACGCCAAGCGCCACAAGAACAATTCCCGCGGCACATATCAGCCACTGCTGAAAATAATTTGAAAGTGTAATCGGACTGATAATATATTCAGCCACGTCTATCATGACGCCGAAAACTATTGCCGCCGGCAGCTGCAAAAGCTGAAACCAGTCGTACTTTTTTCGCAGGATAGCAATCTGTATTGCAACGAACATAAAATTCATTATTATCGTTGTTGTGCCAACAGACAAGCCAGATATTGCAGACGTTACGTAAGGAACACTTGATATTGGCGATGTGCCTAACTGCGCTTTAATTGAAAAAGCAACGCCGAATGCCATAATACTCAATCCGACGCAAAGGAGCACCAGCCGCTTGATTGGATGGTCAATCCTTCGGGCTGTTTTTACGCTCATTATTACACCTTCCTGATTACATATATAAAACTTAGATAGCAGATAAGAAAATTAAAGCAGTGTTTCGCGCTGTTCTTCAGGTGATGCCGGATGAAGGTAAGCGGGAGAAACGTCGAAAACTGTTTTGCAGCCGCACTGATTTTCACTGTGCATACGGAAAGCCGCTCTGGCGTAAGCAACCAGCACGCTGGAAGTAAATCCGGGGTTAGAATCAAGAGTAAGTTTGTACTCAATAACGTGCTTATGCTCGCTGTTTATTCCTGTAACGCCTGTGCGGAAAACAACCCCGCCGTGGGGAATTCCGGAATGATCTCTGTCAAGCTCTTCCTGACTGATAAAGTGAACGGTAGTATCGTAATCAGCAAAATAGTTGGGCATCGTAACGATTGCCTTGCGAATTTCTTCTTTATCCGCACCCTCTTCGGCAACAACAAAACATTCTCTTGTGTGCTTTTCTCTTGTTGTAAGTTCGGGGTTTTCGCCGTTGCGTACTCTCTCCAATGCTTCGTCAGAGGGAATAGTATACTGCTTTCCGTCCTTAACGCCGGGAATACGGCGGATTGCGTCAGAATGGCCCTGGCTTACGCCCTTGCCCCAAAACGTATAATCGCATCCGTCAGGAAGAATTGCCTGGCCGAACAGGCGGTTAAGAGAAAAAAGACCCGGGTCCCAGCCCACTGAAATAATGCTGATTTTGCCGCTTTTCTTGCTGACAGCGTCAACCATGTCAAAATGTTCGGGGATATTGGCATGGGTATCAAAACTGTCGATAACGTTAAAATACTGAGCCATTTCAGCTGTCTGGGTAGGCAGGTCATTGGCGCTTCCTCCGCAGAGGATCATAACGTCAATATCGTTCTGCATATTCTTGGCTTCGTCCCAGCTGTAAACGGGAGCGCCTGTAGCTGTTTTAACTGTTTCGGGAGCGCGGCGTGTAAATATGCCCACAAGCTCCATATCATCAGTGTGCAAAAGAGCGCTTTCTACGCCTTTTCCGAGATTGCCGTAACCGGCGATACCTACTTTAATACTCATAAATTCATCTCCAAATCAAGCCTGAACTTTTCAGGCAAAATTAAAGCACAGCCGCAAAACGCGGCAATGCTTTTTACAACAGTTAAGTATTATATACGATTTCCCACAAACTTGCAACAGACAATGGATTTTTATTTTAATCACAACTTTATTTGTCTTAATATGCGATTAACAAACTCTGCTTTGCTTCAACTCACCGCATTTTCAACTCAATTTTTGTTTTAAGCTGAGAATGTTTTTCTCAATTGCAGAAATAACACGTTTAAATTCTTCGTCATTTTTTCCGCTGGGGTCGCTGAGACCCCAGTCTTCCACATACTGCGCGTCAATATTGGGACAACTTACATTGCAGCCCATCAAAATCACTGCATCAGGCTTTGGAATATCAGAGATCAATTTACAATATTGAGTTTCAGACATATCAATATTATACATTTCTTTTATCAGACGAATTGCGTCTGGGTTTATATCATCCTTGATTTCAGTGCCTGCTGAATAACTCTCAAAAACATCATCAGCATATAATTTGCCCAATGCCTGAGCAATCTGGCTTCGGCAGGAATTGTGAACGCAGATAAACGCAACTTTCGGCTTGTTTTCAGTTCTTATTTTTCCGGCTTCACCGTCAGAAGACAGGCTGTCTGAAGAAACTTTGGTTTTGCTCATTTTAATTTCCCTTTCACGCGCCGTGTTTTTTTAAAATATTTTCTATTTCGGAAACATTCAGCACTTTTCCGTAAGATACTGCCTTTTCATTTACAACCAGTGCTGGAAGGCTCATAACGCCGAATTCCATTATTTCCTTCATATCTGTAACATACTGAACTTTTGCTGTCAATCCCAAATCGCTTACCGCTTTTTTTGTGTTTTCCAGCAACGCATGACAAGACTTACAGCCGCTGCCCAATACTTTTATGCTGTTTATATTGTTTTCATTTACTCCGCAGGGGATTGTTTGCTCAACACTATTCTTATTTAAATCAGAACAAGAACAGCCGCATGAGCAGGCGGGTACTTTTTTATCTTCCTTTTTTCCGCTGAAATTGAACAATGACATAATAATTTTCCTCCTAAATTATACTAATAAAAATTGAATTGCGTTAAAGAAATAGCCAACAATGATAATGCCGACTGTGCAGATTGCAACAAAAATGGCTAAAAGTTTTGGCTTTACTGCTTTACGCAGCATAATTATTGACGGCAGGGATAAAGTTGTTACAGCCATCATAAAGGACAAAACTACGCCCAGCAAAGCTCCCTTTGAAAGCAGAGCCTCGGCAATGGGGATAGTACCGAAAATATCCGCATACATCGGAACACCGCATATAGTTGCCAGCACGACACCCAGGGGATTGCCGTCTCCGAGCACCTTAATTATCAGCTCTTCCGGTAGCCAGTTGTGAATTACGGCGCCAATTCCTACACCTATTAAAACATATGGAGTGACTTTCTTCGCTGTTGCCAAAACCTGCTGCCAGGCATATTTTACTCTGTCTTTAAAATGAAGTTCTTCCTGGGGAATATCCAAGGAACGTCCGTTTCTGATATATTCCTCAACCTGATTTTCAAGATGCAGTTTTTCAATCAGCGTTCCGCCGGCAACTGCGATAACAAGGCCGACGATTACATACACAACAGCAACTTTCCAGCCGAAAATACTCATCAGCAAAATCAACGAACCAAGGTCAACCATAGGCGATGAAATAAGAAAAGAGAAAGTAACTCCAAGCGGCAGTCCCGCACTGGTAAAGCCCATAAACAGAGGTATCGAAGAACATGAACAAAACGGGGTTACCGTTCCCAGCAGAGCCGCAACAATATTTGCCCCTATTCCGTGGAAACGCCCGAGAATTTTCTTTGTTCGCTCCGGTGGGAAATAGCTCTGAATATATGAAATGATTAAAATCAAAAGCACAAGCAGTACCATTATTTTTATAACGTCGTACAAGAAAAACTGAATGCTCGCTCCTATTCTTGTTTTTGTGTCCAGTCCCAAACTTACCAATAAGCTGCCTATAAGACGATTGAGCCACGCCATGCCGAGAATTTCATTTTGGAAGAAATCCCAGGCAGTCTTCAATATTTCCATAATAAAGCTCCTTTTCACAAATAGTCATATATAAATATATCTATATGTTAGTTATTTTATAAGCCGTGCCTGAAATATAACAGAATTATTTTTCACAGCACGACTTTTCTGTTTCAGCTTCATCTGCTTCGGTGAGCGTTTTAATGCATCTGAGCGCTCGCTCTTTTCCTTCACTAGATATTGAATAGTAGGTCCATTTTCCGTCTTTTCTGCCCACTACAACACCTGAATCACACAAAATCTTCATATGGTGAGACAATGTTGGCTGGGTAACTTTGATTTCTTCAAGAAGTTTGCAGGCGCATTTTTCCCCGGTGGATAAAAGCTGTAGAATTCGTATTCTGTTTTCGTCGCAAAACGCTTTGAAAATAACCGCAGTTTCCTTTGGATCAAGTTCCGTATCGCTCACCTCCTGCATTTCAGTACCTATGCTGTATTATATGCCACACATTGATATTTGTCAATATGTTTGCCGAACAAAAAATTTGCTTTGCTATAACTTTCCCGATAAACCGTCGAGAATTATAATACTTTTCGGCGGTTTATCGGTGTTTTGCAAGGTTTAAAGCAGTTCGCCGTATCGGCGGACGTAAAGTTTTTTTACGACTGTTGCCAGGAGCATATAACCCGCAACGATTGCCGCAAGCCAGGCGAAATAAACGCCGGGAAGCGCTGTCAGTTCCAGCGCCGCGCCAAGGGGAGTAAAGGGAATTAGCGTTACAACGGCGATGCCCGCAAAGGTCAGAAAAGTTACCGGCGCTGAAGCACGGCTCTGAACAAACGGGATTTTCGGAGTGCGTATCATATGGATAACAAGGGTCTGGCTCCACATTGACTCAACGAACCAGCCTGTCTGGAACAAAGCTATATAAAGCGCTTTCATTGACGGGTCGGTCAGCTGGGAATACGTCAGGCCGCCGGTAAACATGGGGCAAATAACAAAATACATAAGAAGATAGCAGGCGATGTCAAAGACGGAACTTGTGGGCCCTATCCAAAGCATAAATCTGCTTATTCCGGAAGCATTCCACCTGCGGGGCACTGAAAGATACTCTTTGTCAACGTTGTCCCAGGAAATAGCCGTACAGGAAATATCATAGATAAGATTAAGAAGAATAAGATGGATTGACGCCATAGGCAAAAACGGCAGAAACGCGCTGGCGGCAAGAACAGAAAGCATATTTCCGAAATTTGACGAAGCCGTCATCTTAATATACTTAATCATATTGGCGTACGTCTTTCTGCCCTCTATAACTCCCTGCTCCAAAACCGTCAGGTCTTTTTCCAGCAGAACGACTGACGCCGACTCCTTTGCAATATCAACAGCCGTATCCACAGAAATTCCCACGTCTGACACTTTCATTGCTTCGGCGTCATTTATACCGTCGCCCATATAGCCGACACTGTGGCCTCTGTCTCTCAGCACCGTTATTATTCTCACCTTCTGGGACGGAGAAAGTTTCGCGAAAACAGTTATATCCTCCGCCGTTTTTCCCAGTTCGTCGTCGCTTATATCGTCCAGCTCAGAACCCAGAAGTATTCTGTTTACGTTTAAGCCCACCTGCTTGCATATTGCGCAGGTTACCTTTTCATTGTCGCCTGTTAAAATCTTTACTTCCACGCCGTAGGATTTCAGCGCTTCTATCGCCGATTTAGTTGTGGGCTTCGGCGGGTCAAGAAATGCAAGGAAGCCGATAAGCACCATATCGTGTTCATCCTCAGTTGAAAACTGGCCGACAGGAGAGGGATTTGTTTTCTGGGCAACGGCGATAACCCGCATACCCTTTTCATTCAGCTCATCCGACCTTTTAAGCACAAGGCGGCGAACATCCGAAGTAAGCGGTTTTATTTCACCGCGGCACTCGGCGTATGAACAGCACTTGAGCATTTCTTCAACAGCGCCTTTTGTTACCATTTGGGTTTTTGAATCTTTATCCTTAACAACGACGCTCATTCTGCGGCGTTCAAAATCAAAGGGAATTTCATCTACCTTGGTGTAGTTTTCCGTAAGATTTTCAGCGCCCAGTTCTTCCTGCTTGGAAATCACCGCAATATCTATAAGATTTTTTAGTCCCGTCTGAAAATAGCTGTTGAGAAACGCGTGGCGCAGAACACGGTCGTCCTCTTTGCCGTCAATATTCACATGATATTCAAGAACTACTTTGTCCTGGGTCAGCGTTCCGGTTTTATCAGTGCAAAGAATATCTATTGAGCCGAGATTTTGAATTGAGTTGAGATTTTTGATAATAACCTTTTTTTTGCTCATGGCAAGAGCGCCCTTTGCCAAAGACGTTGTAACTATCATCGGCAGCATTTCCGGGGTAAGACCTACCGCAACGGAGATAGCAAACAGCGCCGCCTGCATCCAGTCGCCCTTTGTAAAGCCGTTTATAAAAAGCACTACGGGAACCATTATCAGCATAAAGCGAATAAGCACCCATGACACGGAGTTTACGCCTTTTTCAAAAGTAGTTTTCGGCGGTTTTTCATCAAGATTTTTTGCCATGGCGCCGATGAGCGTATCATTTCCGAGAGCCACAACTACGGCTTGGGCACTGCCGCTTATAACGTTACTGCCGAGAAACGCCATATTTTCCGTATCCGTCAGCGCGCCTTTTTCAGATGCGACAGAGGCAAATTTTTCAACAGGCTCGCTCTCTCCTGTTAGAGACGACTGGCTTACAAACAGATCTTTGGCGAGTGTAATTCTAACATCGGCGGGTATCATATCGCCGGCCGAAAGATAAACTATATCGCCGCAGACAATATCTTCCATTGGTATTTCAGCCTTTACCCCGTCTCTTTCAACGCAGGCAGTGGTGTGGATCATGCCGATAAGCTTGTCCGCAACATTCCCGCTGCGTGTCTCCTGAACGAAGCGCAGAACGCCTGATATCAAAACCATTGCGGTAATTATAACAACTGTAGCATAATTTCTGTCTGACGGATCGGCAAAGACAATATCCGTAAAAGCAGAGATTACCGCAAGAACAAGCAAAACCACCGTAAAGGGATTTACGAACGCCGAAAAAAGGCGCTTAGCCGCAGAATTCTTCTTGCCGTATGTTATTACGTTTTTTCCGTATTCGTCCCGCAGGGTCTCAGCCTGCGCACCGCTTACTCCGCGGTCAGAAACCGAATATTCAGCGAGTATTTCTTTTTCCGTGTGTGACGCCGCCCAGTAGATTTTCTCAGTTACGGCGTCGTTTTTCAGCATTGCGCCGCAGATCTTTGCCGCGGCGGCTCTTTTGTTTGTTTTCTTCATCTTTCTGTACCTCCAAATTGATTTTTCCGGTTGATTTTTGGAAAGGGTACAGTGCACCGAAGAAGAACCGTATTAAATTATTGAAGGAAATTCGGCATCGGCAAGCAACGGCCGTTTTTCCTTGTTCCGGATATTAACGCGATTCTCCCTCGCCCAATCGAATTTGCACCGCTACTGCTTCCCGCGTCCATTTCCTTCACCTCACTTTATTTAAGAAATCTATATGTTATCGCCCGAAGGCGTTATTTTAAAAAAAGGCATAAAAAATCCACCGTTCGCAAGCACTCCGCTCACAAAACGATGGTCAGACACGCGCAAAATAAACGCCGCAGACAAGGCGCCTGCACCGCCGAAAATTCCATCGTTTTGCAATATTAACGCCGCGCTTTCGGCTGTCTTCCACGGTGATACGCCTGCCTTTCAAAAAAAATACCCGTATGTCCGGAAGAACATACGGGAGTGAAAAAACACTTCTGACAGTTCGTTTGAGCTTTAGCTTTGCAGGGCGATGAAACTGTATTATGATGCACCTTGAAACGATGCACCCTGTTCAAACCAACTCATAGTGTCTCCACTATTTCGCGGCAACAGTCCGTATCCCTGTAGGAGCCTTACCTACCGAACAACTATGTAATACCACATCAAATTTCATTTGTCAATACCGAAAACAAAAACTTTACAATTTGCATTCAGACAATAAAAAGCCATTAAATAATTTATATTTCTTTTTACTCTGCGCGAATTATATTAAAGAAACGACGAAAAAATTTTTTTAATCGACACATTGAGCGATAATCACAATAAAAAGCCGCCGAAAATGCTTTGACACTTTCGGCGGTAACTATAATCTACTGCTGTTTGGGTTTTATCTTCGTTTATCCACCATTTCCACAAACCACTCAACCGTTGCAGGGTCGCAGTGTGAGAAAAACGAGCTCTCATTTTTATCAAGAGCGGCTATTTTTGCCATATCCTCCTCATCAAGCATAAAATCGAAAACGTTTAGATTTTCTTTCATTCGCTCATAATGAGTAGATTTTGGAATAACCACAACTCCTCGCTGAATATGCCAGCGAAGCATTACCTGTGCGGTGGTCTTTTTGTGCTTTTGTGCTATCTCCGCCAAAACAGGATTTTCAAACAGGCCGCCGCGTCCCTCTCCGAAGGGAGCCCAGGCTTCAATCTGAACGCCGTATTTATCCATATATTTTTTCGCCGCAACCTGCTGATTGAACGGATGGGTTTCAACCTGATTTACCATAGGGCGAACAGAAGAAAACGAAGCGATATCAACCAGCCTGTCAGGATAAAAATTTGAAACTCCTATCGCGCGTATTTTGCCTTCGCGGTAGAGGTCTTCAAGGGCTCTCCAAGCGCCGTAATAATCTGAAAACGGCTGATGAAGAAGCATTAGGTCAAGATAATCCGTCTTAAGTTTTTTCATTGATGTTTCAACGGATTTTCTGCACTTATCGTACCCGTAATTATCTATCCATACTTTTGAAGTAAGGAAAATCTCGTTTCTGGGAACTCCCGATTTTTGTATCGCTTCTCCCACTTCTTCCTCATTAAAATAAGACTGGGCGGTATCTATTGAACGGTAACCGGCTTTCAGCGCGTCAAGCACACAGCGCTCGCACTCTTCTTTCTTTACCTGGTAAACACCGTATCCGAGTATAGGCATTTTAACCGAATTATATAAAGTTACATATTCCATCAGTTTTCCCTCCATCAATAATCAAGGCTGTCAATCCAACTGTTTACTTCTTCAGCGGAGGTATTGCCGTCAAATCTTTTTCCCTGCTGCCAATCGCCAGTTGAGGCGCTTTCTTCCAGCAGACTGCCGCTGTCTCCTATATCTGACGAAGCGGAAGTACAAAACGGAATAACAGTTTTTCCTGTAAAATCGTTTCCTTTAACAAAACTGTCAACAGGCCACGCCGAACTGCCCCACCAGATTGGATAATAAAATGTAGCCCGTCCTCTCTATCCCTTGAAAACACTGGGCTTAACGGCTTACACAAGTGTGTTTTCTGTTCTCTTTCAACGGCATATCGCTCTGACCTTTCCTATTTATTGTACTTCGGCTTACCCGTTTATACAAATACCTATGTTTAATTGTTTACCATACGTTTTATGAATGGCAAGAGACAGCGGCTGCTTGATCCGCTGTCTCTATGTATTTTCCTATATTTTGTTATTTACAAGCTTCGGAATTCACTCCGGCTTTTCTTGCTAATGATTTTCTGAAGTCTTTGGTTTTCATCACGGAGCGCCTGATTTTCCTGCCGGAGCCGGAAAATTTCTTCCTGAAGGAGATCGATCCGTCCTTCCATTGCTTTGTCCAGGATACCTCTGTGTGGATTGATGGTTCCGGCCTGCTGTTCCATAGCCCGGTCAATTTCGGCCCTCACAATGGGATTCTTATAGAAGAATCCTCTCGAAGCGCCTGTCATTTTTACGAGCTGCGGAACCGATACCCTCTCTCCCTGATCTAACAGTTTGCGGATTGCCAGTTTCGCCGCAGCAATCTTTTCATCGCTTCGTTCCCGGTTCATTTCAATCATCCTGTCGTATTTGTTCATATTCTTCACCCCATCCATCTAAATTTGCCAGCAGAATTCTGGTCTGTTGCTCCCGTGCCTTCCGGGTTTCTTCGGCAAGGAGTTGGTTGCTCATTTTTCTGTAATGCTTTACTGCGCTGATATTTTTATGCCCCAGGAGTTTTGCTATCGTCCAGTCATCCAGATGCAGTTCTGTCAGCTTGACTCCGTAAGACCGCCGGAACATATGGGAGCTGAATTTGAACAGTTTCCCATCATCATCCCGCAGATCTTCACTTTTTATCAGCCGCAGCACCTTATGCTTTATGGTTGTATATTGAAGCGGGCGGCTGGGATCTTTGACATCCACGAAGATGTATTCCGTTTTACCATATTGATCATAAGTACAATCAATGGCTTTCTGGATCAGAGCCGCCAATTCTGCACTAATAGGCTTTTCGAAGGTTCGTGTTTTCACCTGGTCGATCCGGATAATATCCAGCCCGTTTCTCTTTGACAGGCAGTCTGTATGCAGTGTCAGCGTATCAGAGATTCTTGTACCAAGCATTTGGTGGATGACCATGCATCGTGCAATCTGGACATCCAACTTTGTGATATGGGCGTTCAGCCGCCTCAGTTCCGCATCAGAATAGGATCTGAATACTGGCTGTACTTCCGGCGGGATATCCGTGTTGATAAATAAGGATTCCAGATGGCTGTATCCATATAGTTTTCCAACGCTTTCCAATACTGCCCTCAGTTTCAGAATGTCATCGCTGTTTCCTCTGCCGGATGAACCGTTGGTGTTGATATAGACAAGATATTCTTCCAGCAGATCCCGGTCAACGTCGGCGCAGGAATTGATCTTTACGCCTTTCTCCATCAGGTATCCGGAAAACTTCCGGATGGAAGTCAGCTCCCGTTTCACGGTTCCGATTTTTTCATATTTTATATGCAGGAAAATTGCCTGTTTCACTTCCTCCCGCAGTCCTTCCTGCAGGATTCCGGTAAAATCCAGTGTTTCCGTTTTATAAATCGGATTTTCTTGAATAGGGATATCCAGTTTTTTCAGATCCCATATATCCTTATCCCGTTCCGGCCGCATATCCTCCGGCTGGATGAACCGCAGGAATCGTTTCAGATGCTGAATCACCTTTGCATCTGCCCGGTTCCTTGTGCCATATGCCGATTTTTTTTCTTCATAAAGCGGGATACCGTTCTGGAGCATCCATATCTTCAGCAACTCAATCCACTTGGAAGGTTTCCAGCCGAGGAAACTGTCTGGTACGTTTTCCCGTAATTGAAGGGCTTTGCACACCTGTTTGTAATATGCTTTTTCATGGCAGATGGTGTTCAGCGACACCTGGCCGCCCCTGTACAGGAAGTAGCGTCTGTATTCTTTCCGCATGGTTTCTTTGGGAAGAAGGGAAAGGTCAATAAAATTACTTTTTCCAATGGCTCTTTGCGGCAGATTTCCGGAAGTTTCATAGCATGCCAGCTCCCAATAGTACAATCTATTTTCCATCTCTGCCTCCTTTCTTTCTCAAACCAGCCGCCAGATTATGTTCCGGCTTTTGGAAAAATCCCATATTCTCTTTTGCAATCTTTTTGGGCATGTAGTCTATATACTGTTCTGTCATTTCCAGATAATCATGTCCCAGGTAATCCCGTACTCCCTGTATGGATACGCCATTGTCATAAAGCATCGTCGCCACTGTGTGGCGGTAATCATGGGACTGGAACAGGTAATCCCCGCCGTCAATCTCATGGTCTTCGCAGAACTTTTTCATCTGCTGGCGGAAAGTCAGGCTCCGGTACGGGCCTCCGTTTTTGTTGGTAAACAGGTAATCATCCGACCCGATCTGGTGGGTTTTGATATAAATTTCCATGATCCGGTACAGGCCCCCTGCTATGGGAATACGCTTATAATTCTTCATCTTTACCTGATACACCTGAATCCAGGTATCGTAGTTCTGGCGATAGTAAGCATTTCCTTTCAGAGTGCATACCTCACTGATCCTCAGGCCCAGGCACCAGAGATGGAGATACATACAGCGAAGATGTTCCGGGAGCAGATGCAGCTTTCCTAACACTTCCTCGCAAACCTCCGGCGACACACTTCGGTCATGATGCTTGACGATGACCTTTTTCTGATAGAACTCCGGCCGGAACGGCATCGATGTTCGGTAACTCCGGGCGATGAGGAACCGGAAGAAATGGTTCAGCCCGGATATATATGCGTTGAAGGATTTTGCGGAAATCCCGCTGTCCTGTAATTCATCGAGGTAATCTTCAATCTGTTTTGTCGTACAGCCTGCGGCGTCCTGACCTTGTTCCGATAAACGTATGAGGAACCGCTCCAGCAAGCAGTATCTTGTCGTTATCGTTCCGATTGCCTGACCGGTAACGCCGATCTGATATTTCATATATTCCTTGGCGTATCTGCGGTTTTCCCTGTGGCTGATCTCTGTAAAGGACACGCTGACTACTGAACTGCTCCGATTCAGCCGATGCTCTGCAATCCCCAATCCATCCAAGTACCAGATATTCGCCTGCCAGTTGATCTGTTCATTGTGCAGGAAGACGGTTCTCCGGCATAAATTCAGGATCGCAAGCATCTGGCATTTGTAGGATTCGCTGGAAGTGTGTTCGTCCAGATAAGCATCGAACATCTGCTCCTGTGCCAAGTCCATATCTTCAATATCCTGAATCTCCTTCTCGGTGCAGAAGTCGTACAGATACTGTAATCCGGTCAGCCGCTGTCTCCGCTTGGTCGAATTTTTCGTAATGGCAAGGATTTCATTCAGCGTTGTAAAAATTTGTTCCTTGACATGCCATGCACAGGGTTTTGTAAAATCCCAGACCATATTGGGGCGGTTCCTGACAGAATCCAGTTCCAGCGCCAGTTCCTGATCCGGATGATAGGGAAGGAACATGATTGTTTCTTCCAGCCGCCACCGGCATTGATTCTTTCCAGCCAGGGTTTTCACCCGTCTGCGGATATCCGCCTGTTTTGTCCTGTCATACGCAAGGAGATAACGGTCAGCCGATTGGATCTGGCAGGTGGAGAGCAGATAGTTCTGATACATTTGACGCAGAGGATAGTCCATCTCCAAGATATCCTGAATCTCCATTTCCGTCAGGAACTTCTTCAGCCTGTTTTTGGCAGTCTTGGTCACATCTTCGCAGGAATCGATGGTTTCAACAATCTTTTCCTGTAACGCTTTGGGCTTTTCTTCCTGGCGCCATTCCCGTATTGCGTAGGCAGGCATCTCCTATCACCTCCCCCTATAAAAGTTCTTTCACACCATACAGAGCGGAATGCTTGGCGTAGAATTCCTGGCTGGCTTCGATCAGCTCGTCATCCATAATGTTCAGATAGCGTATGGTCGTATTCAGATGCTTATGCCCCAAGGCCTGCTGGATCAGTTCCAGCCGCCATCCGTCTTTCCAGCGTATATTGGCAAAGTACCGCCGGAGCATATGGGGAGTCAGGTCGATCCCTGTCTTTTTCTCCATCCGGTTCAGCATGTCATAGACGCTGTCCACTTTCAAAGGCTGTCCGGCAGTTTTACCTGCGATATTGATGAACAGATAATTTTGATGCTGCAGCAGTTTTCTGTATTCGGCCAGATAGTACATCAGGAAATCGAAGGAGTCATCGCTGATCCTGGCTTTTCGGTATTCTGCGTTTTTAGCTCTGGCATCATTTTCGTTATCTTCACGGAAGTAGACGCCGATCATGCGGTTCCGGTAATCAATATCGTGGACATAGTCTACGCCAAGGATTTCTCCAATCCGGAATCCGGTTTCCGCAAGCAGCAGGATGAGAAGCTGATCCCGGCAGTTGGTACACGCCTGAAGGACGGTGATAATCTCATCATGTTCCGCAGGCCGCACATTCCGTTCTTCTTCCTGTAGGTAACCTTTGAACGCCTGAAAACGCAGTCTCTTTTTGACGCCTACCGCATTGACTGCGAAGTGGTAATTATAGGACAGCACTTTCAGGCTCCCAAGCTGTTCATACATTCCCTCGATATAAAGAAAGAACCTGAACACATCTTCCAGATATGCGTTGCAGGTTCCGTTGTGTATTACTTTTAAATTGTTCTTTTCTGTATGGTTCCCGGCTTTCAGCCAGTACAGGAAATCTACAAAGTGTTCATTCTGCCTTTCCAGATCCAGCTCATAGACCTGTGGGATTTCCATATGGATTTCATTCAGGTACTCCAGATAGTAGCATATAGAAAAGGCCGACCGTTTTACCGTATTAGGCGAACGATTGGCCTTGATTTTATATTTCAGATATTTGGATGGCAGCGGAACAATGTCATACGTCTGGCAGTCCTGGATGTAATAATATTTTGTACGCCCTTCTGTAAGGGTTTCTACCTTGTACCGTCTCAAACCGTTCGCCTCCTTTCCTCTACGCAATACACAGTATACCGTGTTGTTTCACAAATAGCTACCACAAAATCCAACCAAAAACGGGATTTTTTCTCCGAAAACCGAAGCACTACCAACAGGCTGTTTACCCGCTGGCAGCGTCATCTGGATCTTCCTCTTTTTCTGTTGGATTCAGCATCCCGTCCAAACCAAAACTGACAGCAACCGCATGATCTATCTGCGATAGTAATTCAGGAGTGATCGGCAGATTCTGATCTGTTGGCTTCAGGTCTTCCTTTTTATTCAAATTTCTTCCTCCTGCTTTCTCTTGGAAAATAAAGAAACTGTGCTGATATTCTGTATTATCTTAATCCAGAGGCACTGTTCTGTTCAATCCCGATGCTGATTGCAAGGGCTTCATTTACCGCCTCCATTGCGGTTTCGTCCAACCGGCCTATGTAATCGCCAAGTCTGCTTCGGTCAATGGTGCGTACCTGTTCCAGCAGGACAATAGAGTTACATCGCAGGCCCTCTGTACTGATTGGCAAAAAAACATGGGTAGGCAGTCGGTGTTTTCTTTGTCTGCTGGTAATGGACGCCGCGATCACGGTAGGGCTGAAATGATTTCCCACATCATTCTGTATGATCAGAACAGGCCGGACGCCACCCTGTTCACTGCCGATAATGGGCCGTAGATCCGCATAGTACAGATCCCCTCGTTTAATTTCTTTCAATTCCATGCCACCTCCAGACATTTTCAGAGGCCCATCTCTAAGGCTGCCTGCTGTTCCTCTCTTGCAAGTGCGTCCACTTCCGCACGGGCGACCATTTCTTCTTCCATATCGATATAAGCCTGAAATAATTCCCTGGTCACCATCGGAAACTTTGCAGGCGGCATTTGACCTGTGCGGATAGCATCCAGCAGAGAAATCACCTGATCTTTCAATTCCTTTGTTTTGCATTGTGTAATACATCCGCTCTCCATTTTCAGGAGTGGGCGATCCAACATGTCCGTCAGCAGAACCTGTCCGGCACGGTCTTTCCATGTATAGAGGAACCCGGAGATGTTCTCCGGAGTCATATTAAAAACATATTGCTGTGTACGGATTCCTTTCAGAGAGCTAACAGTTGCATACCCCACATAGAATCCGTCCATAGCACATTCTACTTGATCGATCTCATCCATTGTCATAATCCTCCCTCCAATCTGTTTTACTATGTAAAAGGCGGGCAGCCTGGTTTTGGGCAGACTGCCGCCTTGTGATATCAATCGTTTTGTGCTTGCCAGTATTTATCCCCGATTTCCCCTGGCATGGGAACACACCAAACGGCCATGGCTTTGGCCTCATAGGAATCTCACCTCCCCGTGGATCTCACGGGGCCGCCCTCATTGGCTGCGACGGCTCACGGCAGAACAAGAAAAAGCCGCTTCAACGCTCGGCCTGTGACTGGACGGAAGTACCATTATAACCCTCTGCCTGTCATCGCCTTCAGTGCGGATGCCCCGCATCGTCTGATCCATGAACCGGGAAATCTTCCTTCTTTCTTCTGCGGTGTAAAGAAGTTTCCCTGATTCCAATCATGTGGCTTGCCAGCTCCTGCCGACAACAGAGGGGAAGTATCTGGTATGCTGTATATGCGGTTTTCAAGGTGCCAGAGGGTGGATAGAAAATCCCCCTCACTTTACATGCCGAAAAGTGAGGGGGCCTACAACCGGAAATTTTAAATTTCCATCATTTTTTTGATTTTGTCATAGAGTTTCCGGAGCCGCTTACTGATCGCCTGCTGGGAAACGCCATAAATCTCACCGAGTTTCTGCTCGGAAAGTTCCTTGCCATGTCGCAGCCAGAGCAGTTTCTGGTCTTCCGCATCCAGCAGAGGAAGGACTTCTCTGAGCTTGTCCAGAAAGATGTTATTCAGAACTTTCTCAGCCACATCCTGATCCGAGTCGAATAAAACATCACGGTCACGGAACTCCTGCGTTGGCAACATATCAATGGAAATGTCCTGATTGTTGATTGACCGTTCCTCCAGATACTTCTGCCGCCGCTGATTCCGGTAGAACTCCTTAAAATCATCCTCTGTTACTTCCATCAGCATCCCGTGCAGAGGAAGAAAACGCTTATCCTTATAGGATGAATCACTTTCGCAGAGCGCACAGTACGCTTCATATGTAAGCTCCTGATACCCTCCGGCTTTTATAATAAATACCTTTTTTGGTGCATACTTCACCTGTAGATCCTCCGTTTCGTCTGAATTTTCGGGAAAATCCAAACGGACGGAGGCCCCCTGCAGGAAGGGCGGCGCTGCCTGTCAAGCAGCAGCCATCGCCATTTTCCGACAAATAGAAAATGCGCTCGCCAAAAGACGAACGCATAACACCAACAAAAATAACTACACGATGGGAATAAAGGCAGAAATGTGGCAAAAGATGTCGAATAGAAAAATACCGCAATCCCCTGGAGGACTGCGGTATGTAAAAGACATTTTTTATTTCCTGGCGGATGTTCGCCGGTTCCTATGCACCTCTTTGTCATGTTCTCCCCTTACGGGGATAACTGACAGGAAAGGTGTAGTTTCCCCCTCATTCAATTTTAATGAGGGTATTATAAAAGGGGATTTTTAGGAATTAAGTAGCTTTCTCTTAGCTTTTGCCGAGGCCCGCCGCAAATTTTGACAAGAAATTGCGAAATAAAGAAAGCTATGTGATTTTGCTTATTATATCCACCTGTTTCAGTGTTTGATTTGTTTGTTTTGTCTGTGCAGAAAGTCTGACATGATTTTCTACATCTTATTTTTCTATTCTACCAAGGGTACACTATACTTGTCAACAAATTTATGCAGGCAGGAGGGTTGGCAAGTGGAGTATGGAACCATTCGGATCAAGCTGGATGAACTATTAAAAGAATCCGGCCTCAGTAAAAACATGTTGAGCCATCGGGCTGAAATGCAGCGGACGCAGATCAACAACTACTGCAGGAACCAGATCACTCGATTGGATATAGATGTTCTCGCACGACTGTGTACGGTGTTGAATTGTGAAATCGGTGATTTGTTGGAATTTGTTCCACCAACAGAAAAAGAAAAATGAGCCCCGCAGGAAGAGGTTAATTACTCTTGTCTGCGGGTTTTTCTTGTAGTTATAAAATATTTTTTTCAAATTAGATATGCTTTCAATTACAAATACCAATAAGTGACTCTCTATATGTCTCACCCTATTGACAGAAAGATAAAATAGGATTATAATTACACCGTAATCGATTACAGTGTAATCAAGAAAGGAGGATTAGGCATATGGCATTAAAAGACCATTCCCTTGACGATAAGATTATTAAGGCGGCGTTTGATGAATTTATGGAATTGGGTTTTCAGAAAGCATCAATCCGCAAAATCGCTGATCGTGCAGGAGTGACACCGGGAGCTGTATATACCCGCTATGACAGTAAAGATGACTTATTTTGCAGTTTGGTGAGCAATTTTCTTTCTACGGTCAAGGCTCAATCGGAACCAATCGGCAAAATATATTATGATCTGTTGGAAAGTAAAAACGTGGATGCTCTTTTGGATGCAATTCGTAAAGAGGAAAAAATCTATCTGGATATTCTCTTTCAGTATTACGATGAATGTATCCTGTTTTTCTGCCGCAGTGAAGGAAGTTCTATTTATGCCATGATACAAAAAATGATGGAACATAAAACGGTGGAGACAGTGAATTTTTTGAAGGAGATGGCGCAAAGCGATATTGATCTGGATGGTGTTGGAATGATTATGGGAGAGCAGTTTCACTACTATCAGCAGATTTTAGAAAAAGGCTACAGTAAAGAAAAAGCGGTCTCCTGCATGAAAACTGTTGAGACCTTTCTCGAAGCAGGCTGGAGAGACCTGTTTGAAAGAATACTGCAATAGGACAGAAAAAAATTTGCCCATAGGTTAGATTTGGCTAACCAACGGGCTTATATACAATACGCAAATACATAATGATATGGAGGTTTTCGCATGAACAGCAAAATTGGAGCAAAAGATTTAATCACCTTAGGCATTTTCACGGTCATCTATTTTGTGATCGGAGCAGCGTTATCTCTTCTCGTTTCTATTCCCATTATGGTTCCTTTCTTCCCGGCAGTTTGGGCGCTCATCAATGGAACTGTATTTATGCTGTACACAACGAAGATTGAAAAGTTTGGCTTGGTTACTCTTATGGGTGTATTGACCGGACTGCTTGTGGGACTTACAGGAATGGGTTTTTGGTGTGTCCCTACCGGCTTGGTCTTTGGGCTGCTCGGTGATTTCATCATGAAAAAAGGAAACTACAAAAGCTTTAAGCACAATTTGATTGGATATGCCGTTTTCTCCATTTGGACATCTGGCTCTCTAATTCCATGGTACTTCTTTGCACAGGACACACTGGCAAAGTATACCCAGGGTGGATACAGCGCGGACTATGGCACACAGGTGCTGGCTTATACTCCATGGTGGAGTTTGCTGCTTTTTGTGGGACTCAATTTTATCTGCGGTCTGCTTGGAGCATTGATTGGCAAAAGGATCATGAAAAAGCACTTTGAGAAAGCGGGGATTTTATAATGCCTGCCTCAGAATTATTAGCATCACCTTCTAACAGAAAAGGAATACGGTTTGATCCAAGGACGAAATTGTTCCTGTTGATTACTTTATGCACCCTCATACTCAGTACAGATAACAGCGGACTGATGCTGTATTTGAAGCCTCTCCTGGCTCTTATTCCGTTTGTCCTCCTGCTCCTGTCGGCTAAATATTTGGCTGGGTTTTTGTATTTCGTTTTATATGTTCTCGGATTTGTGCTGGAACTATCTTGGGGAGCTTTTGGGAATGGGGTGTCTGGTTTTATCGTGCTTATGGTGTCTGCGATCATAACCAGATTTACTCCTTGTGTCATTGCAGCATTTTTCCTTATGACAACCACATCCGTCAGCGAATTTATAGGTTCAATGAAGAAAATGCACATTACTGACAAAATCACGATTCCGTTATCCGTTGTTTTTCGCTTTTTCCCTACAGTTAAGGAGGATGCGGGAGCAATCAACGACGCAATGAAAATGAGAGGGATCACTCCTAAAAATCCAATGCTCATGCTCGAATACAGAGTCGTGCCTCTGATTATTTCAACTGTGAAGGCAGGTGAAGATCTCTCCTGTTCTGCACTTACAAGAGGGCTTGGCTCTCCCAAAAAGCGCACCAATATGTGTGACATAGGTTTTCATCTTTGGGACTGGCTGATTTGTGGAATCTGTGTTTGTTGTATCCTTATCTTCTGTTTCCAGAACCAAATCTGTTCTTTATTAAATCTTTAAGGAGGCGCACTATGATTGAAATTGAAAATGTGAGTTTCTATTATCAAGGAAACGAACAGATGGGCGCAGTCAATCATCTGAGCCTCTCTATACCAAAGGGGCAAGTAATGGTTCTTTGCGGCGAATCTGGATGCGGCAAAACTACAGTCACACGGCTTATGAATGGCCTGATCCCCAATTTTTATAAGGGTGATTTGACGGGTTCGATAAGGGTAAACGACAGGGATATTACGAAAATGCCCTTATATGAAATTGCAGAAAATACTGGCAGTGTGTTTCAAAATCCGCGCTCCCAATTTTTTAATGTGGATACGGACAGCGAGCTTTCTTTTGCCTGTGAAAACCTTGGGTATCCCAAGGATGAAATCGTCGCAAGAGTAAGAGAAACGGTAAAAGACTTCAAAATTGAACGTTTGCTCGGAAAGAGCTTATTTCATCTGTCTGGCGGTGAAAAGCAAATGATCGCCTGTGCATCGGTATGCGTAACAGCGCCCGATGTTATGATTTTAGATGAGCCGTCGTCAAATTTGGATGTCAGGCACATTTCCATACTCGCAAAAATCATTCAAAAATGGAAGGCACAGGGCAAGACCGTAATTATATCCGAGCATCGTTTGTATTATCTGACCCACATTGCAGACAGATTTGTATGCCTTGTGAAAGGGAAAAAAGTCTTTGATTTGTCTGCGGACGAATTACGAAAGCAGGATACGGAAAAGCTCAGTGCCTTTGGACTTAGAACACCGGACCTCCACTGCCTGGAGCCTGAACCTGCAGGTGCGGCGGGTAAACAGTCGCTGTGTTTTGAAAAATTCCGTTTCTCCTATAAACGGCAAAAAGAGTGCCTACAGCTTGAAAATTTCTGCGTTCCCAAGAATGAAATCATAGCCATTATTGGAAACAATGGGGCAGCTAAAAGCACCTTTGGGCGGTGTCTTTGCGGGATTGAAAAAGCAGGAATGATGCGTGATGGAGATTTGACTCTCTCGTATAAAGACCGCCTGAAACAGTGCTATATGGTCATGCAGGACGTCAATCATCAGCTCTTTACCGAGAGTGTTATGGATGAGCTGCTGATCAGCATGAAAAATCCAGATGAACAACAAGCTCTTGAGATATTGGCACAGCTCGAATTGTCTGAATACGCAAAAAGGCATCCCATGTCCCTATCCGGTGGAGAAAAACAACGGGTTGCGATTGCCACTGCGTTAGCCTCAGACCGAGAGTATGTTGTAATGGACGAACCTACCAGCGGGTTGGATTACAAACACATGAAAGAGGTAGCTTTGTGTCTAAAACAGCTCAAAGAACTTGGAAAATCCGTTTTTGTTATCACCCATGATGTGGAGCTGATTTATCATTGCTGTACCTATGTAGTACATATCGAAGCTGGAAAAGTGATCAATCAATATGCAATAGATAAAAGCACACATACCCTTTTGAGGGACTATTTTCTGTTGCAATAAGTTGATAGGTGTCTACTTGGAAATCACTTAAGGAGGGAAAGCAATGAAAAAAGAGCCAAAATCAGAAAAACCATCTTTCTTTAAAGAATTGGGTGAAAATATACGCCCTTATCGAGGACAGTTTGCGCTGTCAATCATCGTCAGCCTGCTCGCCGTATTCTGCGGTTTAGCCGTATATGGTGTTGTTGGGGTATTGTGCGGGGAAATTTTTGAAGGAGACAGATCGTTTGTTCAATTACTTCTCATCATAGGCGTAGCTGGTCTGTGCAAGATTTTGAACGCTGTTTTTTTGAATCTGTCCACTTATATTTCCCATAAAGCGGCCTTCAAAACCCTTAGAGATATACGGCTTGCCCTGTCCGGCAAGCTGATGCGGCTGCCTCTTGGCTATTTTGAAAGGAAAGGGAGCGGCAGGCTGAAAACCGTACTGGTTGACAGGGTTGAAGAAGTGGAAAAAACTCTGGCACATTTTCTGCCAGAAATGACCGCAAATTTATGTATTCCCATCGGCCTTATCATTTGGATGTTTTCTATTGATTTCCGGCTGGCACTTTGTGTCCTGCTGTGGATTATCATAGGATTGGCCGCAAGCAGTGGAATGATGAAAGATTACGATAAAAAATTTGCTGGCCAGATTGCTGCTGGAAAAAGTATGAATCAGGCAGTAGTGGAATATGTGGGCGGAATTGAAGTCATCAAAACTTTCAATCAGGCTGAGTCAAGTTATGAAAAGTATGCCAATGCGGTAAAGCACCACGCCTCATACTCTGTCGATTGGATGAAAAGCACTCAGATATATGCCTCTCTTAGCTATAGCATCGCACCTGTTTCTATTTTTGGTGTTTTAATTTTCGGCTTGATTCTTTACGGAAACGGCACGTTGGCACCTTCTGTCCTGTTTTTATTTATGATTATATCCCTTGGTGTGTTCGGGCCTATTTCAAAGGCATCCTCCTATATGGATCAATTATCAAGCATGAATGTTGTTGCAGGAGAAATAAAAGATATATTGGATGCGCCCGAACTTGAGCGGGCTGAAATCGCAACAGCCGATGTTTCTTCTTTTGCTATTGGAATGGATCATATTACCTTTTCCTATGAGAAAAGCGAAAAGCCTGCAGTAAAAGATGTATCCATCACCATTCCACAAAATACGATGCTGGCGTTAGTAGGCCCATCAGGAAGCGGCAAATCTACAATCGCAAAATTGCTGGCAGGTTATTGGGATGTAGATGATGGAACTATTACAATCGGAGGCACACCGATTAAGGAGCTGTCCATTGAGCAGCTTAATTCTTTGATTGCCTATGTAGATCAGGATACTTACCTTTTTGATATGAATATCATGGAGAACATCAGGATTGCCAAACCGACAGCTACAGATGAAGATGTCATAGACGTTTGCAGAAAGGCCGGCTGCCATGACTTTATCAGTAAGCTGCCTGGCGGCTATCATACCCAAGCGGGAGTGGCCGGAAACAGATTGTCCGGCGGTGAAAAGCAACGCATAGCAATCGCAAGAGCCATGATGAAAAACGCCCCCATTATGATCCTCGATGAGGCAACGGCCAGTTCCGATCCAGAGAATGAAGTGGCAATTCAGGAGGCATTGGCAGCGGCAAGTAAGAGCAAAACCCTGATTGTGGTAGCCCATAGGCTGCAGACAATTATGAATGCCGACCAGATCGTATTTGTGGAAGATGGGCAGATATTATGCTCAGGGACACACGAAACCATGTTGAAGAATTGTGCCGGTTACAAGCGGCTATGGGACATTTCAAATATAGGAGGTGAAGGCACATCATGCTAAATGCGTTTAAGCTGATATGGAATTTCAGCAGCAAAAGAAAAAAGGAATATAGAAATGCAATTATATTCTCTTTCCTTGAAGGCTTGTTTTTAATGGCAAAGATGTTTGCCGTTATCATAGCAATTTATGCGCTGTTTGGCAGATACCCGCTTTCAAATGCGGTGATCGCGGTTTTAACACTGGCCGTTTTTTATATTGTTGGGGTCTTCATTTTCAGCTACAAGATGCAGCTTACATCTATGTCAGCCGGATTCGGAATGGTGGGAGATAAAAGATTTGAATTTGGGGAAATTCTCAAAAATGCCTATTTAGGCTTTTTTGACAACTTTTCTGTGGGGCGAATTAACTCTGTCTTGACGACAACGCTTTCTGAAATCGAAACATCTGCGCCATCCGCTTTGATCCGAGTTGTGGGCGGCGTTTTAGGTACGGTGTCGTTGCTGATTGGATTGTTCTTTTATGAATGGCGAATTGCCCTTATAAGCCTATTGGGAATGGCAGCATACCTTTTAGTAGTAAACTGGCAGATTCGTGTGTCGAGAAGAGATGCGCCCAAAAGAAGCGAAGCACAGAGCAAATTAAGTGCTGCTGCACTTCTATTTCTCCAAGGTATCAAAGTGACAAAAGCATTCAGCTTCAAAAATGGGGACAGACGCTTAAAGGATGCCATTCAGGGTAGCTGTAATGAAAACATCGCTCTGTCCAGTGGTTCCATTCCGTCACAGATTGCTGCCGGTGTAGTACTCTCTATTTTTGAAACGGCTATTATTTTTACTTCCGTTTTTGGATATACAGTGTTTGATATTTATTCTGTGGAAAAGTGCCTTGTGCTGATTATTCTTAGCTTTATGGCATTTTCCTCAATGAATCAGGCCGGCTCTGTACTATCCATGATCGGTATTCTGGATAGTGCCTTGAAAGAAACAAATTCATTGACACAGATGGAACAAATTCAAGTGGAATCCCCGGAGCAACATATTGCATCCGATGAAATTATATTTGAAGATGTTTCTTTCTCCTATGGTGACAATGATGTTTTGTGTCATATTGATACTGTAATTAAGGCGGGATCTTTTACCGCAATCATAGGCCCGTCAGGTTCGGGGAAAACAACCCTTTGCCAGTTGATTCCGAGATTTTTTGACGTGAAGAAAGGCCGAATCCTGATTGGCGGCGCAGATATTCGTCACGTTCCCACAGAAGAATTGATGAGCAAAATCAGTGTGGTCTTTCAAAAAGTGTATTTGTTTGAGGATACGATTCTCAACAATATTCGGTTTGGTAAACCAACTGCCTCATTGGAAGAAGTTCGGGCTGCTGCAAAAGCGGCAAGATGTGATGATTTTATCATGGCTCTGCCAGAGGGGTATGATACGCTTGTGCAGGAGGGCGGCAACAATCTGTCCGGTGGAGAAAAGCAGAGGATTTCCATCGCAAGAGCAATTTTGAAGGATGCTCCAATTATCATTTTAGATGAAACAACCAGTGCGTTGGATACCGAAAACGAGCATGAGGTTTTAGCGGCCATCGAAGAATTAACAGAAAACAAAACGGTCATTATGATCGCCCATCGTATTAAAACTGTTGAAAAAGCAGATCACATCATTGCGATTGAAGATGGCCGGATTGTTCAGGAAGGAACGCATGAGGAACTTCTCCATCGAACTGGAATCTATGCAGACTTCATCCACGCCCGTGAAAAGGCATCTGGTTGGAAATTGGCGAATTAGACTTTAGAATGGAGGTGTACCATGTGACTTTAACGTCATCTATGGAGGATTATTTAGAAGCTGTTCTTATGATTCAGCAGAAACATGGATGCGCCCATTGTGTAGATATTTCAAATCATCTAAATGTGACATTGCCCTCTGTAAGTCGGGCTGTTAAAGAACTGTCTAAAATGGGTTGTCTGATAAAAGAGGCCGATGGTACACTCTCCTTAACGGAAACGGGATATCGGATTGCCAGCCTGGTCTATGAAAAACACCAATTCTTTACCATGCAGCTTATCGAAGCCGGCGTTCCAGAAGATGTTGCAGCTCAGGATGCCTGCCGCCTGGAACATGTGATCAGCGAAATAAGTTACAGAAAACTCAAAGAGGCCGCCTTGGGAAAAGATCAGGAGGTGATATTATCGGACGAGTAATCATCTTAGATCTGTCAGAACAAGACTCTGAAGCATTCGATGAGATTCTTTCCATTCTCAAATGCCATCCAGAGATAGAAACATACGAATTGGCCAGGGAACCGATGCTATCCCTCCCTGGTCTTGAGATCTATCCAAGCAAACGAAAAGTTTTTCGTGAGCGCCAGGAAATTCAGCTCACTGCAAAGGAATACGAAATCCTTCTATTGCTTGCAGCCAACAAGGGGCGTGTACTTACATACAGCCAAATCTACGAGAAGGTATGGAGAGATATTCCCTCTGGCTGCGAGAGCAACACTATCGGCTTTCACATCTGCAATCTGCGGGAAAAGCTGTACCAGGCAGCTCCTAATGCTCCCTTTACCATCCGATCCGTCCGGGAAGTTGGATATTGCTTTGAGATACAAGCAGAGAAATAAGAGTCAGCAGTCTGATCCACCCAGGCTGCTGTTCTTCTTTTCTATTCTTCATAATTTATATCCGTCTTGTATCCTTCGACAATATGTTAAGCCACCGGGCCGAGATGCAGCGGACGTAGATCAACAACTACTGCAGGAACCAGATCCCTCGATTAGATATAGATGTTCTCGCACGCCTATGCGCGGTATTGAATAGTAAGATCGGTGATCTACTGGAATTCGTGCCTCCATAAGGAATAGCAAAAGAAAAATAAGACTCGCAGGATAGAGTTTAATTACTCTGATGAACTGCGAGTTTTTTATACGTACTCTCCTATTGACAAATCTTATTCTGCGACATATAATAACATTGTTATATGACACTGTTATATGGAGGATATTATGGACGAAAAGTCATCTGCCACATTAGAAAACATTTTGCAAGCCGCCATGGAAGAATTTTCTGACAAAGGTTTTCTGGGCGCATCCCTGCGTCAGATCGTAAAAAAGGCCGGCGTGACCACCGGTGCCTTCTATGGATATTTTTCCAGCAAAGAGGCTTTGTTTAACGCCATTGTGGAACCTCATGCCGCGGCGCTCATGGGGAAGTTTATGGAGGCCCAGACCTCTTTCGCCGAGCTGCCTGAAGAACAGCAGCCAGACCACATGGGGGTGGAATCCTCGAACTGTATCCACTGGATGGTAGAATACATCTGTCAGCACCGGGAACCGGTGAAACTGATGCTGTACCGGTCGGAAGGCACCAGCTATGAGCATTTTGTCCATAACATGGTGGAGGTGGAAGTAGAATACACGATAAAATATATGGAAGTCCTCCGCCGCCTCGGACGGAACATCCCGGAACTGGATGAGCAGATGTGCCATATCATTGCCAGCGGTATGTTTAACGGGGTATTTGAGATCGTGGTACACGATATGCCAAGGGATAAAGCCCTGCGCTATGTGGATCAATTGCGGGATTTTTACACAGCCGGATGGTTGAAATTAATGGGGCAATAGCCCCAATCTTTTTTGCATGGTAGTTAGTTACTTCTAACTTCATTATAAAATATTTTAGCAGAAGGAGGTATTCTTTTGATGCAAAAAAAGCAAAGCAGTCTGTCTCGTATCTTAAGTTATGCGGGCGGACACAAAAATCTCACCCTGTTAGGCTGTATCCTTTCCGCCCTGTCAGCAGTACTGGGACTGATCCCTTATGTATGCGTCTGGCTGGCGGCAAGAAATGTACTGGAGATCTGGCCTGATTTATCCGGAATCTCCAATCTGGCTCACTGGGGCTGGACGGCGGTGTGGACTGCCATCGGCAGTATAGCCCTGTATTTTGCGGCGCTCATGTCTACTCATATCGCCGCTTTTCGTACTGCCCGGAACATCCGGCGTACTGCCATGGCCCATGTGCTGAAACTGCCTTTGGGATTCTTTACGGGGAATCAGTCCGGACGGCTCAGAAAACTTATTGACGACAATGCCGGACTCACGGAGGATCTGCTGGCTCATAAGCTCCCAGACCTGGCAGGAACCGTAGTCACACCAATCGCTGCCATTGTAATGCTGTTCCTCTTTGACTGGAAAATGGGGCTTTTGTGCTTACTTACCATGGTATTGGCTCTGCTGTCTATGTGCCTGATGATGGGCGGCAAAAACGCAGGGTTTTTCCACCGTTATCAGCAGGAAATCGAACGCATGAGCGGCGAAGCTGTGGAATATGTCCGGGGCATCCCAGTGGTAAAGATGTTCCAACAGACGGTCTACTCCTTCAAGGCTTTTTACACAGCCATCAAGGATTACAGCAATCTGGCCAGCCAGTATGCCATGAGCTGCCGTGTGGGACAGACCTGTTTCCTGACATTTATCAACGGCGCTTTCGCCCTGCTGATCCCGGCGGCGCTGTTGCTGGCCTCCGGCGGGAATGTGCGGACGGTGCTTGTCAACTTTATCTTCTACGCTTTGTTTGCTCCCGCCTGCGGCCAGATGATCAATCGGATCATGTATATGAGCGAGGCTGTCATGGAGGCAGACGAAGCTGTGGGACGTCTGGATGAAATTCTTGACCAGAAGCCTATGAAAGAAGCCGGCATACAGAAACGCCCCTCAAACGCCGCCGTCTCCTTTGACCATGTGACCTTTACTTATCCAGGTGCAGACTGCCCGTCTCTGAATGATGTATCATTTACCGTCCACCCCGGTCAGGTGACAGCGCTGGTAGGACCGTCCGGGGGCGGGAAAACTACAGCCGCCAGCCTGATCCCACGTTTCTGGGATACAGACAGCGGCAGTGTTTCCATTGGCGGTGCCAATGTAAAGGAAATGGACACGGAAGACCTGATGAAGCAGGTGGCCTTTGTGTTTCAGGATACCCGGTTGTTTAAGGAAAGCCTATTGGAGAATATCCGGGCTGCCCGACCACACGCATCCAGAGAAGAGGTGCTGTCTGCCGCCCACGCCGCCCAGTGTGATGACATTCTGGGAAAACTGCCGCAGGGGCTGGATACTGTCATTGGAACGAAAGGAATTTATCTCTCCGGTGGTGAGCAGCAGCGGATTGCTCTGGCGCGGGCTATCTTAAAAGACGCTCCTATCGTCGTGCTGGATGAGGCTACTGCTTTTGCCGATCCGGAGAACGAGCATCAGATCCAGAAAGCGTTTGAAGCGCTGACCAAAAACAAAACCGTGCTGATGATCGCCCACCGACTGTCCACGGTACAGGATGCAGACAACATCATCGTCCTAAGCGACGGGAAGATCGCAGAACAGGGAAACCACAGTGACCTGCTTAAGAAAAACGGCGTCTACGCCGCCATGTGGACAGATTATCAGCGCAGCGCCCAGTGGAAAGTCGGAAAGGAGGCATCGATATGACGAAAAAATTACAGCACTTATTTGCTCTCAGCGAAAAGGGGGCAAAGGATCTGGTGAAAGCCGTTATCTGGTGTTTTGTGTGCAATGTGGCCCTCATGTTCCCTGTCGGGGCGGTTTTATTCACGGCGCAGCACCTTCTCGGCTGCATGGAGAATAGCAACAGACCTATGGACGGGTTCTGGATTTATACAGGCTTTGCCCTGGCAGTTCTTGTCCTGTTGTTCATCCTCCATTGGTTTCAGTATGCCTCGCTCTACCTGGCAACCTATAAGGAGAGCGCTAACCGGCGGGTGAGCCTGGCGGAAACCCTGCGGCGGCTTCCCCTGTCCTTTTTCGGAAACCGGGATTTAAGCGACCTGACTTCTACCATGATTGCCGACTGCTCCAGCCTGGATCAGATGTTTTCCCACTACGTTCCTCAACTGTTTGCCTCCATTTTTTCCACGCTGGTAATCGGCATCGCTATGTTCCTCTGCGACTGGCGGATGGCGCTGGCCGTCTTATGGGCGGTGCCGGTGGCGATCCTGCTCACAGCAGGGAGCAAGAAGATCCAGGATTCCTTCGGGACAAAGAATATTCTGAATAAGCGGGCGGTGGCCGACTGCATCCAGGAGGGGCTGGAAACCATCCGGGACATCAAAGCGTGCAATCGTCAGGAAGCCTATATGGAAAAGCTGAAGGATAAACTGGCCGCCATGGAAAAAGGCTCTATCCATTCAGAACTGGCTACCGGCGTGTTTGTTTGCTCTGCCCAGGCATTCCTTCGCCTTGGACTGGCGACCACCATCCTGACCGGCGGCGCGCTTCTGGCGACAGGAGAGCTTTCTTTCCTCTATTTTCTGGGGTTCCTCTTTGCGGCCGCAAGACTGTACGACCCGCTTGGACTGGTACTGCAGAATATTGCCGCCACATTCAACACCAAGCTGCAGATTGAGCGGATGCGCTCCATTCTGGAACAGCCGGTGCAGACGGGGACGGAGGACTTTACACCGCAGAATTACGATATTACTTTTGATCACGTTTCCTTTGCTTATCGGGAAGGGGATGGTGTATTGGAGGGCGTGAGTTTCACGGCCAGACAGGGAGAAGTGACTGCCCTCATCGGTCCTTCCGGCGGCGGGAAATCAACCGCCTGCAAGCTGGCAGCCCGGTTCTGGGATGTCACCGGTGGAAAGGTTCTCTTAGGCGGAACGGATGTGTCCGCAGTAGATCCGGAGACGCTTCTGCGCTCCTACTCCATGGTATTTCAGGATGTGGTGCTGTTCCGGGATACGGTGATGGAGAATATCCGCCTTGGCCGGCGGGGAGCAACGGATGAAGAAGTCATGGTTGCTGCCAAGACCGCCCGGTGCGATGAGTTTATTCAAAAACTTCCACAAGGCTATCAGACCATGATCGGAGAAAACGGCTCCACCCTCTCTGGTGGTGAACGCCAGCGGATTTCCATCGCCCGCGCCCTGCTGAAAGACGCACCTGTGATTCTGTTAGATGAAGCCACCGCCAGCCTGGACGTAGAGAACGAGAGCGCCGTGCAGGAAGCTCTCTCCCGTCTGCTCCAAGGCAAGACGGTGCTGGTCATCGCCCACCGGATGCGTACTGTGGCCGGTGCCGACCACATCGTGGTGCTGGAAGACGGCCATGTGGCTCAACAGGGAACTCCGGCGGAGCTGATGGAGCAGGGCGGTCTTTACCGCCGTATGGTGGAGCTTCAGAGCCAGAGCGCCCAGTGGAGGCTGGGTTAATTATTCCGCCTATTCAAGTTCATTCGTTTTTTCCTTCGGGAGTACAATATACTTTGGCTGTTCAAGCAGCATGCTGACGTTTTGACTAAGGGTATCGTACTCCCGTTCTTTCTGCTGGGCCTTCCGGCATTCCGATTGCAGGGCGGTCCGCCTGGCGGTTGGCTCGTCCATCTTGGCCCGGAGCCGCTTGGTGGCTGGCGGGGCTATCTTCTCGTCGATGGATTGCTTCTCCGCCGTCACCCAAAACTTCATCCGGATGTTCTGTTTCTGATTTGCCATTCCGCTTCGCCTCCGTTTCCCATAAGTATCTGGGAGAGTCTAGCCTGTCGACTCGGTCGGCGCTTCAGAGCGTTTCACGCTTTGAGGTCTTCACCGGAGACCCGCGCCCCAGCAAGCAATTTTTGTGTTTAAAGGCAGGGGTTCCCCTAAACCGAAAACCGCCATTGGGTACTCGCTGGCTGTGCTTGCTCCCGAAATCCTATCCTCATATTTTCCCCCTACTAATACTACAATTCGGAGGCTTGAAAATGGCCTCGTAATAAATGGATTCAACATGATTGGCGCTGTTAACGCTGAAAAAATTATTTTCAAAACTATTTGGGGCTTTTTCTACCCATGCAGAGTAGAGAAAGCCGAAAATAAGAATTACACTAAATACACGGTATTTTATGCCGTATATTTTTTGCAAGCTGGTTAGCAAATACTAACTTAGGAGGAATTGTTATGAGTAGTACGAATCTAAACAACAAGTTACAAGCCAAAGATTTAATCAATGTGGGCATCTTCACTGCTATCTACTTTGTGGTCTACTTTGTGGTGATGATGATTGCCTACATACCAATTCTAACCTTGACCCTCGGATTTTTATGCCCTATATTTTGCGGTATTCCTACTATGCTTTATTTTACAAAGGTTAAGAAGTTCGGCATGATTACTTTGATGGGTACTATCTTGGGCCTCATTATGATGGTCATGGGTAGCGGATTTTTTGTTTTGATTTTTGGCGTCGTCTGCGGCATCTTGGGTGATTTAATTATGAAAACCGGCCATTACAGCAGTTGGAAATCCGTTCTGTTGGGATACGGCGTCCTTTCTATCTGGACCATGGGTTATTATAGTCGTCTGTTCTTTACTAGAGACACCTATCTGGCAAGTTTGGCGGCTGGCTATGGGCAAGAGTTTGCTGATACGCTCTCAGCCTATACACCGAACTGGATGTACCTCGTACTGGCGATCTCTTGTTTTATCGGCGGCTTGCTGGGAGCCTTACTGGGTCGTGCTATTTTGAAAAAACACTTTGTGAAAGCTGGGATTGTGTAATGGAGAGCCAGCGTGAGCTTCCTTTTGAATCTCGTTCAAATATCCCGCTGGACCCGCGCACAAAGATTTATCTTTTGCTCACAGTTACTACCTTTATGACAGCCGGTAGCGGGGCAATTGTTAGTAATTATATTCGCCCTGTTTTAGCTTTTTTTCCTTTCCTTATGCTACTGTTTTCACGCCGCTGGAAAGCGACTATAACATTTGGCATTACTTATGTGGTACTCTATATACTGGATCTTGTATTACTTCCTGTGTTGAAGGGTATATGGGGGTTCCTTTTAGGTGGCATGGTCGGAATTTACACCTATATCCTTCCCGGGTTTGTTATGGGATTCTATTTGATTGACACTACCAGTGTAAGTGAGTTTGTAGCTGCTATGGAACGGGTACACGCACCGCAAGGACTGGTTATACCAGTATCGGTGGTATTTCGTTTCTTTCCGACAGTCAAAGAGGAATATGCTGCTATCCGAGATGCCATGAAAATGCGTGGAATTTCCACCTTCCGTAGCCCTATGCAAATGCTGGAGTATCGAATTGTGCCATTGATGATTTCTGTCGCAAAAATCGGAGAAGATTTATCTGCTGCGGCTTTGACTCGTGGGTTGGGAGCACCTATCAAGCGTACAAATATTTGCAAAATTGGCTTTGGCGCTGTGGATATGGTCTTTCTTCTGGCCTCACTTCCATGCTGGGCAGCATTTGTTATGGGGGTGTTGGCATGATTGAGATAAAAGGGATCAACTTCCGTTACGCAGGCGGAACAGACGCAGGAGGATTGCGGAATATTGACCTGACCATCCCTGATGGTCAGGTTCTCCTTCTGTGTGGGGAATCAGGGTGTGGTAAGACAACCCTGACTCGTCTAGTCAACGGTCTAATCCCCAATTATTATGAGGGGGAATTAACTGGTGAGGTACTTATCAATGGGAATGTTGTCTCCCAAATGCCGCTTTATGAAACGGCCAAAATTGTAGGAAGTGTATTTCAAAACCCAAGGACACAGTTTTTTACCATAGACACCACCAGCGAGTTGGCTTTTGGTAGCGAAAATTTAGGTCTGCCGGAACAAGAAATTGTCCGGCGCGTGTGGACTGCCAGCAGGGAAACGAGGCTTGAATCCTTGCTGGGACGCAATCTTTTTGAACTTTCCGGCGGCGAAAAACAGAAAATCGCCTGCGGCTGTGTGTCTGCCGGGTTACCAGAAATAATTGTTATGGATGAGCCCTCCTCTAATTTGGATATGTTCGCTACGGCGGAGTTGAGAGAAATGATCCGGCGCTGGAAGGCTCAGGGGAAAACAATCCTGATTGCAGAACATCGTCTGCATTATCTATACGATCTAATAGACCGAATTATCTATCTGAAAAAGGGACGAATTGAATACGACCTTACCGCATTGGAAGCAGGAGCACTCTCCGTAGAACAGCAGCTTACAATGGGGCTGCGGCCATTTGATTTACGGCAGTACCCTACGACTGAAACGAAGTACCAGAATAGAGGCACGATTACTTGCGAACACTTTTTCCTCTCCTATACGAAAAAGCAGAATGCACTCTGTATTGAAAAAGCGGAGTTGCCACAGGCTGGTATCATCGCATTGATTGGACATAATGGTGCTGGAAAATCTACGTTCGCTCGTTGCCTATGCGGTCTTGAGAAGAAATGCAAGGGTGTTGTCACGCTGGCAGGTAAACGATATAATAGAAAACAAAGGCTTTCCCTTTGCTATATGGTGATGCAGGATGTCAACCATCAACTTTTTACCGAAAGTGTAGATGAGGAAATGCGAATCAGCATCAAGGGCGGTGAAAGCAATTCTATTCTATCTGTTTTAGAAGAGTTGGATTTGATCCAATTTCAAGAGCGGCATCCTATGTCTCTCTCTGGTGGACAAAAACAGCGTGTGGCGATTGCTACTGCTGTGGTGTCTGACCGTGAAATTTTAATTTTTGACGAGCCGACCAGTGGCTTGGATTTGCGCCATATGCAAGAAGTAGCTATGACTTTGCAAAATCTTCAGCAAATGGGAAAAACCGTGCTGGTCATAACACACGATTATGAACTGATTGCCAGTTGCTGTACTCATGTACTTCACTTGGAGTCTGGCGAAGTGCAGGAACAATATCGTTTGGATCAGGAGGGCTTTGAGCGGCTGGGGCAATTTTTTATCCGGAGGTAATGTTCATGTTTGGAACAGAGCAATTTTTCAAAAGTCAACACATGGGATTGCTTTGCCGCGATGAAGCCTGTTCTGTCTATCAGATGAGAAATGAAACCGGCGACGGTGTAGCAACCTTTTACCCGGTTTATCCCGGTATTTCTGTGATGTATAGCGATTTTCATATGACAGACTGCCCTCCGCGTCGCTTTGAAAAAAGTCGCTTCATCAATATTCATCATTGTCTGGAGGGACGCGTGGAGTCTGAAGTATCTAACGGCACATATATCTATTTAGAGCCGGGCGATACTATGATTGAGAATTTCTCTATGGAACATCAATATTGTTCGTTTCCACTCTGCCATTTTCACGGCGTCGTCATTACGATTGCAGTGGATGAGGCTCTGGCTGGTATGCAGGAGTTTTTGGAACTTTTCAAAATCAATCTTCACACATTGGAAAGTGCCTTTGCTTTTCGAGAACGGCCTTTTATTCTCCACGGCCATGCTCCCTTGGATCGCCTTTTTTCGGAGTTGTATCAGATACCCGGCTCCATTAAACGCGAATACCTACGGGTAAAGGTTTTAGAACTGCTTCTGGAATTAAAAGCGATGGATTTCGATACAGTAGAGGCTGAACGACCTTATTTTTATAAGACGCAAATCGAAAAGGTAAAGGCAATTCAAGCTCTTATGACAGAACATCCGGATTACCATTATACAATGGAGGAACTGGCCAATCGTTTTGATTTATCTGTCTCATCACTGAAACTCTGTTTTAAGGGAGTTTATGGTGTGCCAATTTATACCTATATGCGAAATTACCGTATGAATATGGCAGCCACGCTCTTGACCCAAACGGAAAAATCAATCGCAGAAATCGCTGGGCAAGTTGGTTATAGCAACAGCAGCAAGTTTGCCAGAGCGTTCAAAGAGATCAAAGGCGTGACGCCGGTGGAGTTTCGGAAAGTCACAATCTAAACGGGGCTATCTTTACCTATGTGGAGTAGATACACAAAAGAAAATTGTTACAATGGAGAGTGTCAGGTGTTGGCCTGATGCTCTCTTTTCTTTTATAAAGTACAAAACTGTCGGAAATGGAGGTTGCTATGTTTCAAAAAATCTTTGAATATGCCGGACCGCATAAACGGGGCATTTATGCGGCAACGGTGGTTATATTGGCAAGTGTCACCATGGGGGTGTTTCCCTTTGTTTTAGCCTACCAAGTGATTACTCCGCTGGTGATGGGAGCGGAAATCGATACTTCGTTTGTCATCCTGCGGGTGGCTTTGGTGCTGGCGTGTCTGGTCTTGCAGGCTGTTCTCTATGGCTGGGGGTTATCCATTTCCCATCGTGCTGCCTATAACACTCTCCTCCGGCTGCGTACTGCGCTGCAAAAGCGGTTTGAGAAGCTGCCTTTGGGCGTAATCCAGGACAAGGGCACCGGCGCAGCAAAAAAACTATTTGTGGACGATGTGGACAGCTTGGAATTGCTTATGGCTCACTCTCTGCCGGAGGGTATTGGGAATCTGATGATCCCTATTGCGGTTTATGTAGCAATGTTTTTCGTGGACTGGAAACTGGCGCTGCTGTCCCTGTCTACTATGCCGCTTAGTCTACTTGCTATGAAAATGATGTATTCGGCAGGTACAAGTAAAATGGGTTCATATTATATGGCTGGCCAAAAAATGAATAACACCATTATTGAGTACATCAACGGTATGGAAGTCGTTAAAATTTTCAACCGGGATGTAGAGTCCTATGATCGGCTCCGACAGGATATTGCGGACTATCGGGATTATACACTGGCATGGTATAAGGCCTGTTGGCCTTGGATGTCGGTCTATAACTGTTTGTTGCCTTGCACGGTACTCTTAACGCTTCCAGTGGGGGCTTGGTTTGTCCTGTCTGGCTGGTCAGTTTTGCCGGATCTGATTTTGGTGCTGTGCCTATCTCTGAGCATTGGGGTACCGCTCCTAAAAACAATGGGTTTCTTACCCACCATGCCGCATCTGAACTATAAAATTTCCGCTCTGGAGCAAATGCTGGATGCGGCACCTCTCCAACAGACGGAATCCGCTTTCCATGGTAAAGACGATACCATCGTTTACGACCATGTTTCCTTTGGCTATACCAAGACACAGCCCGGCCCGGACGGAAAACCCATGGTGGTTGAAGATGAAGTGCTCCACGACATCACCTTTTCGGCCAAGGCAGGACAGAAAACCGCACTTGTAGGCGAGTCCGGTTCCGGCAAGAGTACCTTAGCCAAATTACTAATCCATTATTACGATCCACAGAAAGGCAGTATCTCTATCGGAGGGCAAAAGCTCTGTGATATGAGTTTGGAGGCGCTGAACAGCCACATCTCCTATGTGGCGCAGGATCAATATCTGTTCAACACCTCGCTGCTGGAAAATATCCGGCTTGGCCGACTGAACGCAACAGACGAAGAAGTAATGGAAGCAGCGAAGAAAGCCCAATGTATGGAGTTCCTTGAAAAACTGCCCCAGGGTATTCATTCTATGGCCGGTGACGCAGGAAAGATGCTCTCTGGCGGTCAGCGCCAGCGTATCTCCTTGGCGCGGGCGATCTTAAAGGATGCGCCCATTGTAGTGCTTGATGAGGCAACTGCTTACGCCGATCCGGAGAACGAAGAAAAGATGGAGGCCGCCATTGCAGAACTTGTGAAGGGTAAAACCCTGGTTGTCATTGCTCACAAGTTGCCTGCGATTATGAACGCCGACCAAATTTGCGTTATGGATCGCGGAAAACTGGTGGCAACAGGCAAGCATCAGGAGCTGATCCAGTCCTGCCCTGAATATCAAAAGTTGTGGAAAGCGGCGCAGGACAGCGCCGAGTGGAAAGTGCACACTGCAAAGGAGGGAAAATAAATGTTTGCTTTGTTTTCAAGAATTTTGAAACTCTCCGGCCGATATAAAGGCCGTATCCAGGGAGCATTTGTCTGTGCGTTTTTGGAGTCCATCCTCTCCAAAATGCCAATTTTCCTGGCTTTTGTAATTTTGAGTGGCTTTGCAGCCGGAACGCTGACCGGTCAGACTTGCCTCTATGTGGGCCTTGGTCTTGCTGCGGCTGTGCTTGTGCAGATGCTCGTACACTATCTTAGCGACAACTTGCAAAGTGCGGCGGGATATTTGATGTTCGCTGATAAGCGTATGGAGCTGGGCGGCCACCTGCGGAAACTTCCAATGGGATACTTTACTTCTGGCAACATCGGAAAGATTAGCTCGGTTCTTAGCACCGACATGGTGTTTATCGAGGAAGTTGCCATGAGCACGCTGGGCAATATGATGAGCTATCTGCTCTCCTCCCTGGTTCTGCTGGCCTTCATGTTTTATCTGAACTGGCAGCTTGGCTTGATTGCCGCCATCGTGACAATTCTGGCATGGCTGGTGTCCAAAAAGATGAACAAAGTCTCCTTACGAGAGGCGGCCAGTCGCCAAGAGCAGAGCGAGAGGCTGACGGACGCGGTGCTGTCCTTTGTGGAGGGCATTGGGGTTATCAAGAGTTATAATCTGCTGGGTGAAAAGTCAAAAGAACTGACCAATAATTTCAAACGCTCCTGTGACTTCTCTATCAATTTTGAAAAGAAGATGACGCCATGGACTACTGGCTTAAATGTACTTTATGCGATAGGAATTTCTGCTTTATTTTGCCTATCCATCTTTCTTCAGCAAAACGGTAGCCTCTCACTGGCCTATGTGCTGGGTATCCTCCTGTTTGTCTTTGACCTGTTCGGACCGCTCAAGGCCCTTTATGGAGAAGCTACCCGCATGACCGTGATGAACGCCGCCCTGGACCGCATTGAGGCGGTGCTGGAGGAGCCGGAGCTCCCGGACACAGGGAAACAGCATATTCCAGTTCAGACGCAGCCCGGTCAACCGGAAGTACAGTTTAGCGATGTTGCTTTTGCCTATCAGGACAAAGAAGTGCTGCACCATATCAATTTCTCTATGAGGAAAAACTCTATGATGGCCCTGGTCGGTCCTTCCGGTGGCGGTAAATCCACTATCGCAAATCTGCTGGCCCGGTTGTGGGATGTAAAATCCGGCAGTGTGACAATTAGAGGCGTGGATATTCGGAATGTACCCCTGTCGGAGCTGATGGATCAGATCAGTATGGTGTTCCAGCGGGTGTATTTGTTCCAAGATACGATCTATAACAATATCTGCATGGGAAAACCGGATGCCACGAAGGAAGAAGTCTATGAAGCGGCAAAAAAAGCCCGCTGCTATGATTTCATCATGGCTTTGCCTGACGGGTTCCAGACCGTGGTTGGAGAAGGCGGCGCTACTCTTTCCGGCGGTGAGAAACAGCGTATTTCGATTGCGCGCTGTATTCTGAAGGATGCGCCTATCGTTATTTTGGACGAAGCTACCGCAAGTGTTGATACCGACAATGAAAGCTATATTCAGGAGGCTATTTTGGAGCTGGTAAAGGGTAAAACCTTGCTTGTGATTGCTCACCGTCTGAATACCATCCAGGATGCCGATCAAATCCTGGTAATTGACAACGGTCAAATCGCACAGCATGGAACCCATGAGAAACTTCTGGAGCAGCCGGGTATCTATCAGGATTTCGTCAATATCCGAAAGAATGCTGCTGGATGGAGCCTGACTTAATAATGAAGGGAGGGACACTATGAAACTTCATGCGTCCGGAGAGGACTATCTGGAGGCTATACTTGTTCTCCATAAGAAAATGGGTATGGTACGATCTGTAGATGTTGCCCGGTACCTGGGAGTGTCAAAACCAAGCGTATGTGTGGCAGTAAACACTTTGAAAGACGGTGGTTTCCTCACAATGGATGAGGATCACTTCCTCCATCTGACTGATGTAGGCTGCAAAGTTGCTGAAGAAATCTACGAGCGGCATTGCTTTTTCACCGAGCAGCTTATCGCTGCGGGGGTTGATTCTAAAACTGCAGAGGCGGATGCTTGCCGGATCGAACACGTTATCAGCAGTGAGAGCTTTGCCCGACTGAAAGAAGCTATTCATTCAACGGATCAGGAGGTGATAGCATCGGACGAGTAATTATTTTGGATCTTCAGGAGCATAATACCAAGGCTTTAGAAGAAATCCTTACCATTCTTCGTTGCCATCCTGAAATTACAAAATATGAACTGGAGAAGGAACCGATGCTATATTTTCCTAACCTTGAGATCTATCCAAGCCGCCGAAAAATCTTTCTGAACCGACTAGAAATAAAACTCACCGTGAAAGAATATGAGATTCTGCTCCTGCTGGCGGCTAATCAAGGTCATGTCCTTACATACAGTCAAATCTATGAGACGGTATGGGGCGATTTTGCAACTGGCAGCGAGAGAAACTGCATCGGCTTTCACATCTGCAACCTACGGGAGAAGCTATATCAGGCAGCTCCAAACGCCCCCTTTACCATCCGATCCGTCCGGGAAGTCGGATACTGCTTTGAGATACAAGCAGAAAGATAAGAGACAGCAGTCTGATCCGCTCAGGCTGCTGTTCTTCTTTTTCTGCTGTAAATCCCTCTTACAGTGGGAAGTTCACCTTCTCCTGTCATCCTGCCAGGTGCCACCTTTCACCAAAAAGGCGCAGTTGCCCCTTGGCGGAAGGCGGTATTTTTACATGGTCACGGTTTCCGGATCTGAAAAAGCAGGCTGCTCTTGCCGCCCCTGGCACGGTACCTTTGCTCAGTGACGAGAAGATCTTCTTTTTTCAAGTCCTGGATTGCTCGTCTCACAGTAGACTCTGACAGTTTCAATTCACGGGCAATGGTCGGGATGGAGGGCCAGCATTCTCCATCACGGTTGGCCCGATCATAAAGATACAAATACACTGCTACTGCCCGGTGCGGCAGCTCCATGCGGTAAAGAAAATCAAGCCTGCCCATCTTCACTTACCTCCACAGTTTTTGACTGACGAAGCATCCGGCTCTCCCGTATGCCTTCCTCCGCTTTACGCTCCGTTCTGGCGGCTCTTGGCGCAGTCCGCAGCCCTGTACCGCCGCCTTTCCCTTTCTCCCTGGAGGATGGCCGGTTTCGCTCTGTCATAGCCTGTGCCTGCCCTCCTACCGGTGGGATGGCCTCTGCGGGCGGCGCATTCTCCATCAACCACTCCGGATGGTATTTTCTCACGATTCCGTCCAGGATCTCCTGCTTCTCGGCATAGGCCACTTTTCGGTTACCTTTTTCCTCCACAGCATATTCTTCTTCAAACTGGATGCCCCATTTGAAGAACAGTTTTAGCCTGACTTTCATGGGATAGAAGCCGGTTTTCATCACAATAAACTGGCCCTTTGGCATGCTCTTGAGTTCATCCGGTGTCATGAGCGCCCGTTCCATCATCTGCAGGGATTGGGACGGATCATTCTTCCCTCGGCTGACCGATCCGGACATGACCGTCCGGCTCCCCAGGGCCTTGGACAGCACTTCCGCCGAGGAGCTGTTAGGCGCAAAGCCGCCGAAGATGGTGAGCTGGGTATTGTCCACAATAATCTCGGCCCCTTCCTTGCCATAGTTCTTTTCAAGCTGGGCAAAAGATTGGATCACCGGCACGATCTGCAGGCGGCGGGATCGGGAAGCCGAGAACATCATCTCGGCGCTCTCAATCTTAGGAAGGGTGCCATACTCATCGCAGAAGAACACACAGCGGTTTTTCAGTTTCCCGCCCATCTCATCTGCCACGGCAAGGATCTCCCGGTAGAGTTGCTGGATGATCAGGGAGATCATGAAGAAGGTATTGGGATTTTCCTCCGGCATGATCAGGAAGATGGCACACTTCTCCCGACAGAACTTCTCCGCATCAATCTCTGTGTCAAAGCACAGGAGCTGCTCCAGCTCGGAATCCAGAAAGGCATTCAGCCTGGACAGGGCTGTACTCATAACACTGGCCATGGATTGTTCGGCAGTATTGAGAGCAGCCCCGGCAAACCATTTGGCTTTGTGGTCATCCGGCAGAAGTTCCATGAGCTGCTGGAACTGATTTTTTCCCTTTTTCTGCGAGGGAGCCAACAGCTCCTGGATGATCTTGAACACGGAGACGATGTGACGCTTCTCCGGTTCGCAGAACTCAGCGACCAATAGGATGGTCGCAGTCAGCAGACCTTCCGCCGCATCATAGAAATAGGCGTTCTGGCCAAAGCTGGCCGCATCCATCCCGGAGAGGATGATGGTCTTGCTGATGATCTTGGCATACTTCTCACAGCGGGCCTTGTAGACCAGCTCTTTCGGATGCTCTTTGTACAGATCCATATACTTGTTTACCAGATGGAGCAGATTGTTGCCATTGCTCCGGGTTGGATTTCTCAGGTCGATCACCGATACCTGATAGCCATAATGCTCTTTGGCGATGGTTCCATAGTTCCGCATGACATCGCCCTTGGTATCTGTTGAGAGAAAGCTCATACCAGAAGCGCAGGCGTATTCGATGCAGGGATAAAGCCAATAGGCGGTTTTACCGACACCGGCGGCGCCGATCATCAGGGCATGGACGTCGCCGGTATCAATAAGGGCTGTGGTTCCGCCCTTGGAGCTGGTGCATCCCACCACGATTCCCTGATCCTTTGGCAGATGTTTGCCCTGCCGCCACTGCTCCGGCTCAAAGGGGATGTGTTTATAGGTTTTCCGGATCTCCGATTTCGTGGCCCACCTCGCAGTTCCATGCTGGCCATTGCCAACGGTCTTGCTCTTGATATTGAGCGTGTACATATGGGCAAGCAAAGAGACGCCGCCCAGGACGCCAAGCATTACAACAGCCACAAGAATGAAAGCTGCAATATTGTCCATAGGACAACACGCTTTCCAGTTTTCTGTATCACTCCTTTTCAATCAGATTTTCATTGCTGCATTGCCATTGATGAAGATTCGTTTTGGCATGATGATTCCCTCCTTTGCATTTCCAGTTGCTCACGCTCTACATAAGCATACAGCCGCAGGCAGTCCACGGACAGGGAGAGCGTATTCTTGATCTGTTCCATCTGTGCGGATTCCGGCAGGATCTCATTTTTCTGAAAAGCCTGCCGGATTTCTCCCAGGCGATCCCCGATCTCAGAGATACGGGCTTTGTATCCGATCTTATCATGATGAGGCGCATAGAGACGAAACAGGATCTTCCCATATTGTTCTGCTGTGTAGGACTTCTCCAGTGAAGCGAATTGTTTCTGGCCCAATAAAAAAGCAATCCCCGCCATTTCGTAGGATTGCATGAACAGTTCTTCCCAATCATTCTGTTTCAATTCCCGGATTCTGCAATGTCGTTTCTGCAGCTCGTCCAGCGGATATTTTAAGCACTTACAGCCGGTAAATGTGGAGGATAAATCTTTGCAGAGTCCTTGCATCCGCTGAAGGCCGGGATGCTCTGTACCAGGGATGGGTTCCAGCCCATGTTCGCTTTTAAGGCCCTCGTTCCAGTCCTTAAAACGGGGCTGCTCCGCAATGACCGTATAGGCCCCAAGCCGGAGGATTTCTTCTTTCAGACGGTAGTTCCCTTCGATACCCGCACTGTCATGATCGAGGCAGGTGATTACGGTATCAATCTGCGGATTCGTCTTCAGGATATGCATTGCCCCGTAAGTAGCTGTGGAACAGAGGGCCACATAGCTGTGTTCCTGCCAGTTCTCCTTATACAGAGAAATATAGGATAGCATATCAATGGGGGCCTCGAACACATACAGCCGGTTGCTTTTCCCGATGTGGTGAAAGCTGTAATCGGGAATGCTGCTATCTACGTTGCCCTTGAATCCGCTGTCCGAGTAGGTGCCTCGCTTATGGGCATGGCGGGCAATCCCATTTTCATCGACTCCTACAAAGACCGCATTGTGATATTCTGCATCTTCATAGAGCAGGCCCGACCGGACAAAGGCGTTCACAATCTCCCGATCCAGAAACCTTGCTTTCAAAAGATACGCATAAACCCTTCGCATGTCCTCATTCTTCTTTGGAAGGGCAAAAGGCTTTTTCTCATTTTCCGGTATATTCTTTTGTGGAAGGATGGCAACGCCTTGCTGTTTCAACAGGAACTGTACCGCCTCCGGAAAATCCAGACCATAAAATTCTCTGACAAAGGCAATAGCATCGCCACCTCCACTATCTGGTTCATACTGATTAAACCATAGATTTCCCCGGATCGTGATTTTTTCTCCACCATGATTCCATTTGTATTCCGATCCGGATCGCTCCACCTTTTCACCCTGTCCAAGAAGGAAAGACCGCAGATCCGTGCGGCGGGCCTGATCTTTTTGTTCTTCTGTAAAGTGAATATAGGTTGTCACCATGAATCCTCCTTTCTCAGCCCTGTTTCAAACCATGAGCCTGTTTCTTTTCATCAATCTTGTGCTTTAACTTTCTGTCGATCCCGCCCTTATCGCCTTTGCGCTCGTCCTCGATCCGGTTCTGGATGATCCGTGCCAGATGCTGCAACAGCCGCAGGCTGCCCAGGGCCGCCGACCAATTCCGGTTGCTGTGGACGCTTTGGAGAAGCTGGGCAGCATAGACATTCCCCTGACCGGCAGAGGCAGTCAGATAGGAGATAGCTTTCTCCATGTCCTGTTCCACTTCCCGACCATATAGGAACAGCTTGCCAAGTTGATATTGAGCAAAGGCGTTTCCCTGATCCGCCGCTCTGGTAAACCAATAGAGCGCCGCATTTGCATCCTTGGGGACACCTTCATCAGCCAGATAGAGTTTTCCAAGAAGATATTGTGCGTACTCGTGATCCCGCTCGGCGGCTCTCGTTAGATAACGGATGGCCCTTGGGAGATCCTTCGGGCATAGCTCTCCATTGGAGAAGACCTTTCCCAGCAGATACTGCGCTGCGGAGAATCCTCGATCCGCAGAGAAAGCAAGCAGCTCCATAGCTCTTGGAAGATCCTGCAGAAGAACCGTTCCTTCCAGCATCGCTTTCCCCAAGGCATACGCCGCATAGGGATTGTTCCGTGCCGCTGCTCTTTCCAGAAGGGAAACTGCACGGGGAATGTCCTGGGGAAGATCTACACCTTGAAGCAATGTTTTCCCCAAGAGGTATTCCGCATAGGGATTCTCTTTCTCCACTGCTTCCTCCAGCCAGCGCAGAGCGTACTCCGGATTCTTAGGGATCTCTTTTCCTTCCAGGAACAACTTGCCGAGAGCGTACATGGCATAATCATGGCCTTTCCCCGCTGCAGCCATGAGATAGTCGATTGCCTTTTTCACATCCTGGCCAGAGAAATCTCTGCTCAGATACAGTTTCCCCAGGCCATACATGGCATCGGCATTGCCAAGCTCCGCCGCCTTTTTAAAGTACATTCTGGCCTGCTCCGGATCTTTCTTTGTTCCTGTGCCGGTAAGGTTCATCTGGCCCAGGCGGTAGTACAATTTGTCATCCGCCATGTTTTGTTCGATTTCCAGGAATCCCTGATACGCTTGCTTGTACCATTGCTCCGATGCCGCCTGATCTGGCGCAGTGCCAATCCCATTCCGGCACATCCGGCCCAGCTCATACTGAGCGTAGGCATTCGGCTTATCCCCATCTGTAGCTGCCATGGTAAACAGAGAAAATGCCCTTTCCTCATCCTGTTCCACGCCTTGGCCCCGGTAATAAAGGCTTCCCAAAGCATAGGCGGCAAAGGGATTTCCCTCCGCAACCGATTTTTCATACCATTTGGCGGCTTTCAGATAGTCCTGATCCACGCCATAGCCGAAGGCGTACATCTTGCCGATCCGGTATCGTAGATACCCTGGCTTTTCCTCCTTTGGCTCTCTGGCACAGAAAGCGGAGAATGCTTTTCGGAACCATTCCTGTGCCTGTTCTTCATCCTTTTCACAGCCAAGACCGGCCAGAGCCATTTTGCCAAGATCATGCATGGCAAAACCGTTGCCCCGCAGAGCTTCTTCCTTCAGGCCGACCAGGGCCTGTTCAAAATCCGGTTTGGATGTCTTGGTGCCATAGAGGAATGCACGGGCCTCCTTATATTCATCTGTCCACCAGGTATCCTTCTTCCGGCCCCAGCCTCCGGAGTAAGAGCGAAAGGCAGGAGGCGGATCTGGCTCCATGGGATCGCTTGCCTGAGAATCTGATTCCGTAGCGTCTGGCATTTCCAGATCGGGAGCATCCTCCTGGGCCGGTTCCTCCACATCCTGCCGGTCAGCATGAAGACCCAGTGCCTCTTGTATGACTGCATTCTTGATCGGCTTGAATTCTTTATTCTGCGAGAGCGGCACTCGCTGCGGAAGTGTTTCTGTATAGACCTGGAGTGCTTCTTCTTTCTGTTCGTACCACAGATTGTAAAGAGCAGCGATCTTTTCATCCGCAGCCAGCTCGTCCACGATGGCATCCACCAACGATTTCACATCCGCTTTCAGATAGCCATAGACCTTTTTCCCTTTGGTCTTGGAAAGCCGGTCAGCTAAACGCAGGAGCAGTTCCTCCACCTTGGGATTGTCATAGGTTCCGGTATTGATGCGGGAGATGATCTCTGCGATCAGCTCCTTACTTTGCAGGCGCAGTTCATCCCTTTGAACAGTCTGCTTTTCATAAATGCAGAGCAGATCCTGCTCAAAGATATCCTTGGCCAGAGAAGAACGCATCTTCGCCACACCTTGTTTGGTGAGGAAACCTTCATTTTCTACGGTAGAGTACGCCAGTAGATGGATGTGTGGATGATGGCTCTCATTGTGAAAGGCAGCATACCATTTCAGATGATCCATGGGGATCTTCAGGCTATCCGCCATGGCCTGCGTCTGCGTCCGAAGCATATCCCGCCATCGGACGCCGGTATTGAAACCGAGGCGCTCCGCATCCTCCCGGCGCAGAGAAATAATGAGCGTCCACACATTTCCCTGATGAGCATTCAGCTCCTGGGATACTTCTTTCAGCTTTACCTGGACTCCATCATCCGTGAACAGCCCATGGCTGCCGAATCGCTCCGCACCGGGCCGGGTGCCGATGTAGTCGGCATAGGTTTTCTGGTTTAGGATCTCATGGGCATTGTCTTCAATGGCACGGGTGATAAATTCAGAGGCAGCTCCCACAGTCTTTTCTCTCTGGTAGTCCTCATACTCCAGCATCGTGGCACTATCCGGGAAATCCCGCAGGATCTTTTCAATGAGCTTTTGTTGTTTCACTGTTGCAGGAGCCAGCTTGAAAGACTCATCGATCTTCTCCACACCTTCACGGGTGGCAATGTAGGTGGCATACCCACCGATGGGCTTTTCCTGATCCGGCTTTAGGTACTTGAATTTGGTGACCAGACGAGCCATGGGAAACCTCCTTCCGTTTTAGAGTAAAGAAAAAGCAGGAGATCTCAAAAGAGATTTCCTGCTGGATGTACTACCAAAGGTTAATGTATTCTATTTTTTACGGAACTGTCAGCTCGACAAATTGGAAATTTACTTTCTCTTTGGAATCCAAGGAATACAGCGATTCACATTTTTACAATATTCTTCATATTCTTGTCCATATAATTCACTCAGCCATTTTTCTTCTGTTTTTATCAGAAACACTGTCATATATGCATAGTAAACAACAGGAAGAACAAATAAAATAATATTTGCCTCTATTAAAAACGCTCCGATACACACGAGAAAAAATGCGCTGTATATTGGATTTCGCACCATTGAATACACGCCGGTTGTAGCCAAATGATTTTCTTTAATACAGGCATCTATCTTGGTCTTGAAATTTGAGCTAAACCACATCCATACTCCCAATAAAATCAGCATAATTCCGATGATGATAAAGGGAATTTTCAATTCTTTTATTTGCAGCGAATATATGATCCCCATTTCCGACAGAATGATTGCTAATACGGTAGCAACCAACTGAGATATTACGATAAGCGGTCCTACACCCATCACAGGCAAATGCTTCTGTTTGTTTTCGGTTTCTTTCAAACTTCAATTTCTCCTTATAATTCCGATTATCCGGCTCTACAAGCTGGAAGTTATCAGTTTGCAGTATGGAACTATGTCGTAATCCATTCATGCAATGCCGATGAGAGTCTCCTGTCCACATCTTTTCTTGTAGCTTCACATTCATCCGGATGCTCTTTGGCTGAACGGAATATAAAACGCATAACAAATTTTAACCCCACCGGCAGTGCCATTCTAAGCATAGACTCAGGTAATACAAAATGAGTACCATATTGATATGCAACTGCTTCATACTCGCACTCATGCGGATGGTCTTTAAGTCTCTGATCCATTCGTCTAACATACTTGCCTGCCTCCCACAGACCATCATCGTCTGCGCCAATTAGGATAAGCATTCCCTTTATGTTTTCAATTTTTATCATTTCTTCCTCTGTATGCTCGCGATTCTTTTCGGAATCTATAAACAGGCAGGTCGAGCGCTGAAAATCTCCGGAGCCTTTCGTTTCTTCCTCGATTTTTTTCCAATACGTCGGATGTTCGTAAACAAACGGCATATAAGCGAGCGGCTGTCCATTGTAAGAAAGCGTAGAAGTATCAGGCACGGGCCACTCCCTGCAGCCATCCTTTTTGCCCTGTTCAAATCCCTGCCACACAAAATCGCTGGCAGTCAGCCCGAATGTCAGTGTTATATCTGGAAAATAGGACGCTGCCGCCAGCGCTTCCATTCCTGCCGTACTCATTCCCATAATACCGACTTTTCTGTGTCTGTGCGACATCAGCCACTTGATTGCTTTCTCAATTCTTTCAAGCGGGCAATTCACATGGCTGTAATTGTGCTCCCCCGGAGACATACAGAGCACATTGACACCATTTCTGTGCAGCCATTTCGCACCGCATTTTGCCATATAATCATTTGGATCATCTCCAAAAAGTCCAATCATAGCACAGTCCGCTTCTTTCGGATTTTCATAATATGTACCGTAAAATCCATCTCGTTCTATTTCAAAAAACAATTTTCTCATATCCATCGCTCTTCATTAAATCTAAATTTCAGCTCTACAACTTCCAATTTCTCCTTATAATTCCGATTTTCCGGCTCTACAAGCTGGAAGTTATCAGTTTGCAGTATAGCATTATGATGATATCTGCCCTGGTAAAGCGTTGTTCTCTTTTTTCGTTCAATCCTAATTCCATACATTTCTCCCTTATTGCCGGCGGATAATCGCCCACCGAGGTAAGGGGATTTTTCAATGTCAACGATACAATCAGGATTGTGAATAATAAGATACCAATCAGACTTTCTATCATGACTGCCATATTCGCTTTACCTCTGCTTTCCTTTTCCCATCAGCCCGGACATGGTTCCGGTTCACTTTTTTCCCACCAGCATCCTTGACTCGCCAAGCATCATCATGGCCGCCCGGTGGTGTGAGCCGAATATCTCTTTTGCAGTATCAATCAGCCGCACATCCTCATATCCCATATCCCGGAGCTTTTGCGCAAACGCCTCCATGTCTCCGTACATCCGGGGTTTCATTTCATCATTCAAAGCAAAGACGCCGCCCTTTTTCAGCACCCGCAGCGTTTCCAGAAGCAATTCGTGCTTATCTGCCCCGGTGATGTTGTGATAGACATAGTTGCTCACTACGGCGTCAAAACTCTCGTCAGGGAAATCCAACCTGTTGGCATCGCCATGCTGAAAGGTACACCGGGCCGCCACGCCTTCACTGGCGACGTTTTTCTCGCACATAGCCTGGCCGTATCCGTAGGCTGCGCCCCAGTAGTCGATGGCCATTACTTTTGTCTCCGGCCACGTCAGGGCGGCCCGGATGGACAGTGCCCCGGAGCCGCAGCCTACATCCAGCAGCGTACCCTTTCCATCGTAATCCAAATGAGAAAGGATGGTGTGATGCACCCGTTCCATCATGCCGTCTCCGCCAAAGGCATACTGCCGCCGTATCCAGGTGATCCAGCCAAGCAGCACAAGGAATACGCCTGCGGCGATTATGAATATTACGCCCAGCACAGTGAGATGAAACACGGTAAACGACAGTGCGGCCAGCACCACTGCCAAAAACAAAAGGCCGCCCACCAGCCGGAGCATCGAGACCGGCATCCAGTTTCCATAGTCCTCACCGTGAGCGCCAAGACGGATTGCCGTCTGTCGGGAATTCCTGTCTTGCATGATAATATCATCTCCTTATTTCGCCAAATACTTCTTGTTTAATTGAATATGCACCATCTTCACCATACAAAATCGGTCGGATACGCTCATGCTGAGTTTTGTGGAGAGCTTCAGCCCGGTCCTGCCGATATGACGGTAATAGGGCTCCTCCGTAATAGCGCAGGCATCACTGCCAATTTTTCGGACAAGCTCCGCCGCGGAATCCACATAAAAAAACATCCTTGCATCAGCATGGCCCATCTGCTTCATGTATTTCTTCCGCATCATATCCATTCCTCTTTTGTTCACGCTGTCGAACACCAGCTCCATATTTCCGAAGCTTTGCAGCATCCGCAGAAGGGCAACCACTTTTTCCTCTTCAAAATAGTGGAACAGACCGCCGGCAGTAACCAGTACCGGCGCATCCGGTGCATCGATACGAATCTGCCTGATCCAGCCTTCCGAAAAAGCATCGCCGGCAAAGTATGTCTGCCGTTCCGGTTCCGGGAGCAGCGTCTTTCGATATTCCATGACATCCGGCAGGTCGACGGCGTACCAGTGGGTATGCCCATCGTCGTTCCTGTAAAAGGTGGTCTCCAGCCCACACCCCAGTTCCGCAATTACGCCGTCTGGTTTGCGGCGGAGAAAGTCCCGGATATACCGGTCCATATTAGCGGAACGGGAAGCAGAAGCCAGCAGGGTGTACTGGCTCTGGGAACCTGTTTCCGCCAGACTTTTTGGCAGTACATCTTTCAGTGACAGGGCCTTTTCATCATACAAAATGTTTTGAAAATGCTCGCTGGTGTAGATCCTGCCCAGCATTGGAATAAACAAAGTGTTCTCTACGGCGTTGAATTTCGGCATAGTATCCCTCCTTATTGTACCTACCGCAGCATATCCATGAGCACTCCCAGCCCTGCCTGCGCCGCCGCCATCAGTGGGCAGAGGATCAGCGGCCATTGCAGCAGATGTTCCGGCAGGGCGTAGCTTTTCATCCACGCCTTGAACCCATAGCCGGGGTGCCCTTCCGTACCAGGAATGACAAAACGGCGCTTCGCCTTTTTCTGGATGAGAAAGACGTCCAGGAAAAACAGGTCGCACAGGTTTATCAACATCCACTGGATATATCCTGTCAGCGCCATCTGCCAAAACCCATAAATGCCGCCTTCCACCATGCTGACTGCTCCGTAGATCAGGAGGGGCAGCCACTCCCCAAAACAGATCCACAGCCAGTAAAAGCGGTTCTCCGCTTTTGTGGGCGGTTCCGGCGCATCCTTGATAATAACCGGCGGGTAGCTGGGAAACATCAGCCGGGGATTATACAGCGCCACGACAGCGGCAAATAAATTAAAATAGGCTGCCATGGCAATTCCATCCAATATTGTCCGCATCCAGTTCATCGGGGCACCTCCTTAAATTCCATCCGCACGATTTGCAGATGAAGCGGCCCATCGGCGATCACAGCCAAAAACCGGTGAACCGGTTTTATCCCAGGCCCTTCCAGCTTCTGATAACCCTGCATATACCCACGGCTGGAAACGGAAAGGAGTGGTGACCAACACTCCAGCTCTCCTTTGGCGTCCTTTATGGAGAAGTATGCGCCGACATCCTTGATCCCCGCCTGTTTTACCCAGGTTTTGAGCATCAGCTTGACAGCGATTTTGCCCGCCCCATCGAATACCAGGCGTCCGCCGGGAAATCGTTCCGCCATGGCAGATATTAGCCGTTGCATCTGCTGCGTAGTGAAATAATAAAATACCCCGGCGGCAAACAACACTGCGCCGTCCACCGGGTCGGCATCTATAGCGTCCATCCAGGCCGGATTGTTCAAATCCAGCGACAGATTCTGTTCACGTTCCCCCGCCGGCAGCAGTTGATTCCGCAGACGAATCACATCGGGCAAGTCAATGTTGTAGATTTTACAGTTCCCGTTGTCGCAGGCCCGGCCGGTATTGTCCAGCCCGCAGCCGAGATTGATGACCGCCGCCTTTGGATGGGCCTTCAGATAATCCCGCACTTCCCAGGCAAGATCACTCTGGCGCATAGCAACTTCCAACGCGCCAAACATCTGCATCAGGCTGTTTGCCTGTTTCTCCAGTTCCGAGAAATCATAGTCAATGCGTTCCATCAAGTCCGCCGCATTTTTATCCTGAAACAAATGCGGATACCGCTGCGAACATAACCACCGTCCATATAGTGGGATGACCAGCGTTTCCTGCACTGTGTTTTTCTCTATCTTATACTTTTCCATGGTTGCTCCTACGGAATATCACATCACATAAACAGTTTTTATATGCAGCATAAAGATACTGCATTTTATTTTCCTTTCTTTCCAGACACGCAGAACATAAACTTATTTTTTGTAACCCTAACATCCATGAAGCCGACGGCCTCCATGACCTGTTTTATTTCATCCGGTGTATATGATTTCATCCCCGGTATCATCTTTTCCCAATGTTTTTCAGGATCTCCGGGATCATTGACAACTACGAATTTCCCGCCCGGTCTAATCGTTCTTTTCACTTCTGCAAAGCATTTCTCCAGTTCTTCCCAGAAATACACAGTTTCAAAGGCAGTGGCAAGTTTTATGGAATTGTCCTTTAACGGAAGGTTCTCTGCGCTCCCAAGAAGCACTTCGCATCTTTTGCCAATATTCTTTTTATTTGTCTTTTTTGACTTCTCAACGCTGGTGCTGGAAATATCTATCCCATAAACGAAACCGTCTTTGGAGCGGTCTAATAATCTTCGGATATTAAATCCACCGCCACAACCGATATCAACCAGCATTCCGTCATCAGGAACATCAAATTGTGTAAATGCCCATTTTGCCATTGGACTGTGTCCCATATTCATGCCGGAAAGCATGAGTTTTCCTATAAAGCCCTGCGGGTTGCCGAAATTGTCTCTGAACGCCATTTCATTTCTCCTTCTTTATCAGATTTGTAATACCGATTTCATATATTCTGCCGATCATCTCAATGCAGTTACGGACAGGCAGTAAACATAGGTGTGTCCTCCTATGCGCAAGCAGGTTAGCAATAACTAACTAATATTATATCAAGAGGCATATAGGATTGCAATTTGTTTTTTACCTGTTAATCATTTTCTTCCCATCCTTTCTGCCAGCTCACCGCATCGTCAAAAGAGAAGGAGCGTTTACGCTTTTCGGACAGGCTACTATATCCGCCCAGTTAAATGCCATCTGCCATAATCACATCGTTTGGGAGAATCCTTCATCTTCAGATTCGTCTTCATCTGTTTCTTTCCCCAATGATCCCGCATCTTCTGATTGCTCCATCCAATTCTGCATCATCGGATAAATAACCTTCAAGCGAATACCGCTGTAATCATATCCAATAGGATCGAAGATTCTGTTGGTGATCACTTTGAGCAGAGACTCGGTATCAAACTTTGCCTCCAGAAAGAGGTCATCTTTAATCTTCAAAGGCACATCCATTCCTTCTTCCGTTTTTCCAAGGATGATTCTATCCCGGCCAAAGACTTTACCACTGAGATCCTCCAGCCTTGCCGCCATAAGTTCATCCTCCGCACATCCACACACGAGCTGAGAGGCCACTTGTTTCCATGTGTGAACTTCTACTTCCGTACCATCCGGATAAAGGATTGCGAGAGGTTTTTTGCCTTTGAAATAGGCAGGCATAACAGAGAGTGATCGTTCCATCACATAGCTGCCTTGCGTAGATTCCTCATTCTGAATCTGAGCTATGAGCTGTCCGATACATTCATCTATTTCAAGTAAACTGTTTTGAAGCTGTTTGAGTCTTTCATAGATTTCTTTATCACTCATTTTCTTCCCATCCTTTCTGCCAGCTTACCGCATCATCAAAAGAGAAGGAGCCATTGAGCCTTTTGACCTCCTTGACACATTCTCCCCGCAAGCGTTCCAGTGACACCGGATCGATATTGTTATTCGCTGCGACCACATTCATCATGACCGCCAGTTCCACGGCCAGCTTGAAGATCATCCGGTTCTGCCGGTGATCGCTCTCCGCCACAATGCTTTTCAGTGTAGAGGTGACGATATTGGGGAGATAGGTTTTGTTATCCTCTGTGGAGAGATATCCGGTATAAAACAAGATTGCTTTTTCGATGAATTCGCTCCGGCTGTCGCAGTTATCTTTTTTGTAGAGAGTGTCCGCCAGCTCCAGGGTGGACGGTCTGATCCAAAGCTGGAAGCGGCGTTTGATTTCTTTCTTTTCTGCCTCTGTATCCTGCATGTCTGAAATCCTCCTTCCTATATCGCAGGAACCTGCCAAAGCACCGAAACATTTCTTGAAACCTCTGGTTTTCAGGGAATGGAAGCACCTGACCAGGAACCTTTTGTCCAAATCCGGCACCGTAATGCCATTTCTTTCAGAAGCGGCGGAAAGCCTTGAAGCGGCCGGCACTGCCGGACGCAGTGAGCTGGGACGGGGCCGATCCACGGCACCGTCCCTTTCTCCTGCTTGATTTTCGACCCTGTATCCGCACGGGGAACCGTCGCTTTTCCATGGGCGGAGCCTGCCTTCGCACGGGCCGCAAACGCCTCGCAAACCGGCGGGGAGGGATACTTCCTCGACCTCGCCCACAAAATCGCAACACGGGGCCGACAGGCGGCTCATAGGGGTGTTCCTTTTCGCATCACATCTCCTGAACTGGCGGCGTTGTTTCTTCTGCCTGTTCGGAAGACTGCCAGTCAATCTCCCGATCCCGCAATGCTTCTTCAAAAATCAGCTCTCTTGCTGCTATCGGAATCGTAGATTTGCGCTCGGCACGGTAGACCGCAGCAGAAACATCTTTCAGACGATAAGTCCGCCACTCCGAATCTCCCTGCTCTTTTACGCTGATCGTTCCATCGTCAAAATCAAATTCCAGGAGAGCGGTGATCCGGTCATCATGCTCCATAGCGGCGCATAAGACAGAGAAGGTCAGGTCATCGATGGGCTGATGTACACCAAAGGAAAGCGCCAGACTGTCCAAGGTCAGCCTGCCCTCATTCTCCCGCATAAAATTCCGATAGAGATAAGCAGCACTGTAGAAGTTGTTCCGCAGGTCGGAAGTGAAATGAAAATCATCCCCGTCCTCATGGAAATGAATCACAGCAAACCGTCTGGCAGCTTCAGCCTCACGTTGTGCTTTCGCTTCTTTCTGACGGATCAGTGCTTCGATTTCCTCACGCTTTTCTTCCGGGACGAGAGACGCATAGGTTTCTTCAAAACATTTTCGCAATACACCTTCGATGGTACGCCCCTGACCGTTCAGAATCTCGTCCAGAGCAGCGAGCCGATGCTCGTTAAAATATACGGTAACATCGATATCATTCATTGGTCATGCCTCCAATCTTCGATTCAGTTTTTCTGTTCCTCCGCAAACTCTTTCTCCATAATCAGAACAATCCCACGCAGAACAAAAGTAACACATGGGATTGCCACACTATTGCCCAGGGCTTTATATCTTGCCGAGTCAGATGCCCCATCGATCAAAGTCCAGCCATCCGGGAAACCCTGCAGCCGCTCACACTCCAGAGGAGTGAGACGGCGGATCAGATTTCTGTTTACCTCAGGCTGGCAGATTAGGTCAGTTGCATCTTTATATTGTCTGGCGCTTTCTGTGCCAGCGACTTTGCTTTCCTGGAATTCATCCACTCGCTGGCGGCTATAGACCGCATGCCGGTCTGTTGTATTCAGGGTGTAACTGATATCTTCCTGATAGCCAAACCCATTCCCGCCATTTTTACTCTGCCGGTCAATGATATTCCCGGCAATACAATAGCTGTCCGGTTCCTACGCAATCAGAGGAAGATTATTGCCGCCTGTGCCGCTTCTGGCTGACAGTGTCGGGGATACCGGCAGCGGTCCGGTATAACGTCCATCGATCCCGTGATTTTCAAATAGCACCAGGGATTGTGTATTGCCTCCCATCCCGTAGGATGCGGTTACCGCCTGTGCTTTTTCAACGGGGCCGGTGAACCGGAGATCCTGCCCATGGTTATCAAAGACCAGCGGAGGATGGCCGGACATCTGCGCCCGGAGTGTTCCTGCCACATCTACACTGCAGTCCATCACCTGACCGCCCTGATCGTTCAGGCAGAGGGTTGGCTCTTTCTGCTGGTCAGGAAGTCCGGCAATAAAGGTCTGCATCTGCATATTTCTTGTTGCCATCAATGCACCGGAAACATGCCCCAGGTCGATGGTTTCCTCTCTTTGATTGATATGGAAAGCCATAAATCCTTCTGTGCCTATTTGATCCCCGCCTGGATCTCCAGCGCTTCTTTGAGTTTCGCCGGAAGCCCCTTGCCCCGTTCCGCTGACCTCCGCAGGATACCCAGGCAGGCTTTCCTGCTTAAATAATATTTCCGGGGCGGATGTTCCTCCAAAATCTGCGACAAGGAAGATTCTCTTACGTCTCTGGGGGACTCCCCAGTATTGAGCGTCCAGAACTCTCCAAGCGACAGAGAATCCACTTCCCAATATGGCCCCAGCAGATTTCCACCTCCCGGCCGGAGGTCGAGGAACAGATATGGTATGGTCGGCGATCCTGCAGATTTCCTCCAGGACCGCTCTGAAATCTTCTCCGTTTGAAGATGAGAATGCTCCGGGGACGTTTTCCCACACCATGAATCGGGGAACAATTCCGCAAGAGTTAACTGTTTCATTTCCTCGTTGTCTTTTGGCATCTGTCTTTCTCATCTCCTTTACAATCCGGATCTGCTCCATAAATAGTCCGGAACGCTCTCCAGACAAACCTGCGCGCTTTCCCGCAATGCTCAGATCCTGACAGGGTGATCCGCCCGTAATGATATCTACAGCCGGAAGATCTGCCCCTTTTAATTTCGTAATATCGCCCACATGGAGCATCTCCGGGAACCGCTGCCTGGTCACCTGGATCGGGAAAGGTTCTATTTCACTGGCCCATACCGGAAGGATTCCGTTCCGGACAGCAGATAAAGGAAAACCGCCGATCCCATCGAACAAACTTCCAAGACGCAGCCGGATTCCCGTTGATTTTCCTATTACAGAACTTTTCGCATGTCAATCACCTCTCGATTCGTTATTTATTGATCTTTCAGATGCATTATTAAGGATTTCCTCCCGCATCTGCCGGCGTCGGTTCTTTTTTCTCCTGCCTGGGCCGCCTTACCCTTGGCGCAGGATCTACCGGTTCGCCAGAGCGCATTTCAATAAATTCCCGCACATTGGCTGGGACATGTTTACCATAGAATCCTTCCATGGCTTTGGTCAGCACATCTTCAAGCTGCAGATCTTTCTGCTCCATGTAGAGCCGGAGCGCAGTCAGCTTTTCCTCATCAAAGGAAATTGTTACATTGGTTTTCTTCATAGGTTCCTCCTTCACATGGAAAGAGCAGGCCCGGAGTCCTGGCTCCAGTCCTGCTCGTCCTCACTTACATGATTCATTTTTGCCTGCCCCATGGGTGTCTGATGGAACACGGTACTGTCTGTACAGCAATTCGTCCAGTCGGTCTGTTCCATGCGACAGCTCTGGAGCAGTGCGCCGGAAAAGTTGCTGTGGGTAAAGATGGCTCCCCGGAAGGTACAGCCATCGGCCACCATCTTTTTAAAGCATGTTTCCTCAGCAGTGACGCCCTTGAGATCACAGGAGAACAAGGTTGCGTCTGTAAAATCAGAGAAGCACAGCTCCGCCTGCGCCAGATTCGTTTCATACATTCTGGTTCCTGCAAAGATGGCGCTGTTCAGATTCCGATGGCTCAGATTCAGTCCGGACAGATCGTATCCGGAGAAGTCAGCCTGTTCGCCGCCTGCATCGTGAAGCCAGAGGACATGTTTGGCACAGATCACATCGGCATCCTCCTGGCTGAGCCGGGGAAGTTCTTTTTCTTCATGGGCATATTCCGGGTTCAGCTTGATGCACAGCTCATCGCCCAGGTCATCCAGATACGCAATCTCCGGGCGATCCTCCAGCATTCCAATGAGAAGCTGGGTTTCAACTTTATCCAATGCCAGCTCATCTGTCAGTATCCGGTACATTCCGCTCTGCTGGTCGATGATGGCTTTTTGTGTGTATTGCTCCGCCATTTCCGCCATCTCCTGATTGAATTTTGCTATTGTAGGGTACTGATCCAGGAGATAAAGCTGGCGGGCCTTGGGAAGAAAAGCATGGTAGCGGGCATAGTCATAGCCTTCTGCGTCAACGAGGATACCATCCTCCTGGTTTTCTCCCAGCACCAACAGGCAGTGCCGGGTTCCGTCCGCATCCTGACGCATGGCTCCACGGTGTTTGGAAATAAAATCATATTCTGCCAGCGGTGATTGATAGAAGCGGGCATACTCGGTTTCGGAAAGTTCCACAACCTTTTCTACCACACAATGCTGAGAGCGGATTTTTTCATCCTTTCGATGGAAAAATGCATAGAGATCCATTCCTGTTACCTCCTTTAGCGCATAACAAGATTCGATGCCATATCCTCGGTCTGCTCCTTTGTTGTGTCCGATTCTGATGGATTCTCTGGTACGCCTGCATTCCCCTGGGGGAGATGGGCATCGTAGATATTACAGCCCAGCAGAGAGAATACACTCCCCATACCGGATGAGCCGCCCTGATTACAGGCCGGACAGTATTCCAGATGGTAAGACATTTCAATATGATCCTCCGTCATGATCAGCTCGTTAACTTCTTCTTCCTGCTTTAATGCGATCAGCATCAGCCTTCCGGCATCGCTATCAGCAGAGAGATCGATTCCAAACCGTTCCCGGATTTCCTGAAAACTCACTGACCACTTTCCTGTGGTGGTGCGCTGGATTCCTTCCTGGACGAGCGCATTTGCAATCTCTTTGAGCGTGAATTGTTTTTTCTTATTCATGTGGTTTGCTCCATTTCTTTACATTTGAAGTTGGATATCTTCGTTATTAACATCATGATCATTTTCAGGAATGTCGTTAGGATACTGACCATCTTCAAGCGTTCCTTCTCGTTCCATCTGTTCAATATCAAAAAGGTTTCCTCCATTGGCGAGATGCTCCGCAGTCAATCTCATTTCCCAGGGGAAGGGGCAGGCCGGGATATCCGCAAGGGAAATGATTTGTCCTGCAATTTCATCCCCGTATCGTTCCTGGATTTTTTTGAGCTGTCCGGAAAACTCCTGAAGGAAATTTTCCGCTGTTTTATATGTGCCTTTCGGTAATTCATATCCGCTGCTATCCATTCCTTCCAATTCTTTCGCCCATTCCAACCATCTTGCTGCAGTAGCGTCGCTGCCAGGACGGATGGAATTCAAATAGGCAGTAAAATCTTCATATCTCATTTTGCTTCTTCCTTACATCCGTACTCGAAGCCCCGCAAGATGATCCGTTTTTACACCGACCAGGTACCATCGGTCACTCATCTCAATGCGGGTAGGCACCCATCGGCTGCCGATGAGGACATCAAAGCATTCCCCACAGTGCAGGCCGCCATAGTAATGCTCCAGGGAAAAACGGATATCATAACGCCCACTTTCCTTATCGTAAATCAGGGTTCCATGTCTTTTTCGATCCATAACATCCTCCTATTGTGTTGGTGTTTCATTGTTACTGTTGTCAGTTTCGCCGCCTACCTGTAGGACACCATAGCCCAGGATTTCATAATAGCCCACGCTGTAGGAGCGCTCCCGGCAGGCATCCCCGGAGTTTCCTTCGATGGTGTGGACGGTTCCATTCTCCACGCTGGCTACAATCCCCACATGGTCGGACACGCCATCCTGCCCATTGTCCGCCCAATCAAAGAAGATAATCATGCCGGGGGAAGGTGTTTCTGTTCCCGCCAGCCATTGGTTTCTCTGTTGGAACCAATTGACGCCATCGGAGCAGAGGGAGAACTTCGGGCAGATACCACGGTCAATGTAGCCGCACTGATCGGCGCACCAGGAGACGAAACAAGCGCACCATTCCACACGGGATTCGAATCCGTACCAGCTCCAGTAGGGCTGCCCGCCTTCGTTGCCAAGCTGAGACTGGGCCACGGAGACGATCTCCTGGTTGACGCCCACGATGAGCTGGGTAAACTCTGCCGCATTAATGTCCGTTCCGAAGGCGGCATTGACAGCGGCAATGAGCTGTTCGTCTGTCTGATCCGGTGCGAAGCAGCCCACCAGCTTACTCACGAAATCCGGCTCAAAGGAAAATTCATAGAGGGCGGTCACATAGAGTACCTGGGCCTCCCGCACCTTCTGCCAGTCATAACCGGCGGCGGTCATGGCATCCTCAATGGCGTACATGGTATCCTCCACGCCCTGGAGCTTGGCGATTTCCTCGGCGGAGAGGTTCTGTTCCACCATCTGCTGAAGCTCTGCGGTATCAAATTCAATGGTACCGTTGAAGATGGAGACGATAGCCACGATAGGCATCACAATGATGATAATGATGCCCAGGACGATCCCGCCCACCACCTTGAGTACCTTTTTATCTGTGAGAAGGGATACGGCAATCTTTTTGAGCGCCGCACCCACAGTGGCGCTCATCGGCCTCCGGCCTTTCCGAAGATGGCCGATTTATAATCCGGCGCAATGACCTGTAAAAGATACCGCTCAATCCCGCACCGGTACAGGCAGGTGCCTCGCTCCGGATATTTGATCAGTTCAAACTCCGATGGCTCCACCTGGAGGGCATCCATAAACTCTGCCGGGTTGATCTGGCCGGGGTTAAAGAGGAACTGATGGGTGGGGATGGAAAACAGCGGTTTCGTCATCTCGCAGACCTCCGGCATCAGGAAGTCATTGATGTTCTGGCTGGCGATGATGATCGCTGACTCCTTCTTCCGGACACGCTTCATGGCGTTTCGGATATACTCGATGGAGGTCAGGTTGGTCAAGTACATATACAGCTCGTCGATGGCGGCTGCGGTATTTCCTTTGCCCAGGAGCTGGTTGGACATAAAGGAAAGCAGATTGAAGAGCATGGCATCCTTCAGCCTGCGGTTGGTATCCATCAGCCCCTTCACGCCGAAGCACAGGAAGGCATCGTCCGTGATGTTGGTGTAGCCATTGAAATACTTGCTTTCCGATCCCACGCACATGGAGTGAATGCCAAGGCATACCTGCTGGAGGGTTTCCTCTGTGTACAGGTACTTCCGCTGCTTGTCGTAGGTCATGAATTCTTCCTCGCACAGCTTATAGAAGTCCTCCATGATAGGAAAATCCGTAGGCTTTTTGGCGCTGTAGTCCGTGCTGTCGGTAATGCCGAACCGAGCATACAGCTTGGCCAGCAAGATCTCAATGGTGTCGATCTGCACATCCGTGAAATCCTTATAGGCCCGGAAGAAGTCCTTCAGGTAGGCGATGTGCCGGGAGAGCCTGGTTACTTTCCGGAAAGCCAGCGGTGTGGTGGCATCGATCTCGCCCTCCGTAGCATCGCCCCATGCCTTTGGCTCTAAGGGGTTGACGATGTACTCGCCGGACATGAAATCGATGTAGCAGCCGCCCAGGGCCTCCGTCAGTTCCTCGTATTCCGCCTCCACATCCAGGGCGATGATGAGTTTCCCGGCCTCCCTTAAGTTGGTCAGGATCAGCTTTAAGAGATAGGATTTCCCCTGGCCGGAATTGCCCAGGATCAGGATATTGCTGGTGGTCTTATCCTCGCTGCGCCGGTCAAAGTCCACCAGGATATTGGTGCCATACTTATCCCGGCCCAGGTAGATACCACGGGGATCGGTCTTGCCGGAAAAGTTAAAGGGGTACAGGTTGGCTACGGAGCTGGCGGGCAGCACACGCTCGAACTGCGCCCCGAACTGATTGGCCCCCACAGGCAGAACAGAAAGATATCCTTCCTTCTGCCGGAGGGTAAGTCGGTCAACCGTGATCTTGGAGCGAGTCAGCTCCATGGCGATCTCTGACTGCAGCTCCTTTAAGGCATCCATGCCCTTGGCTTTCAGCTCAATGAACACGGAGCAATGGAGAAGCGGTTCCTTGTTTTTCCGAAGGTTGGCCAGAAGCTCCACCACATCATGCAGATTTCCTTCGGCCTCGATGGTTTCATTCACATCGCTGCCGGTACTCATCAGCTTGTTCTTCCGGGTGGCGTTCTGCAGGATCTTCCTCTGTTCCATGGCCTCCACAAGCCGGTGGTAGATCCGAAGCGTTACGCCATTGCGGTCAGCAAGCTGGGAAAGGATGGCCTGTTCCTCGGTGGAGGGCGGGTACTCCCGGATGGCCCACACGCAGCGGTAACTGTCTCCAACGATATAGTGGTCGGAAAGGAACTTGATGGTACCCGGCAGGATGCAGTCGAAGAAGTCCTTGGTGCGGATTTCCTCCATCTGCTCCGGTGTCAGCACCTTGGGTTTTCGTTTGAACATTTCTTACCTCCTTGCCGCCGCTTTGCACCGGCAAGGGGATCAGAAAAGGCCGCTTTGCCAAGTGCAAAACGACCGATAGTTGATTGGTTATTCTGTTTTCGCAGCCACAATGAGCAGACGCCCATCCCCGCCGGATGAACCAGAACAGGTGGACAGGGTGAGGAGCTGCCGGCCATACGCCGGGATGATCCCGGTGTCATAGAGGGAACACTCCCTGGCATAGCGGATCTGGTGCAGAAAGTCTGTCTCCGTATCTGCTGTAAGGAAACGGTACCAGGCATCGTCTTTTTTTACTTTCATGACAGAAAAGATCGTATAGAGTCCTTTGCCTGCAGCGGTTTCCAGCTCAATGGTGGGATGTTCGGCATAGTAGCTGGCATCCGTATAGTTTTTCAGGCTCCCGAACATGGTTCCGTTATTCATGTTGTGGCCATAAATGATTAAGTTTGCGCTCTCCAGGCTGCACCGGCCATCCAGGAAGGGGACGCCGCTTACGCTGTATGCCCCATAGAAATCCTTCCGAAGATATTTCTCAGAATCCTCCGGGGTATGCATCAGCGGATAGTCCACCGCTGTGCCGGGGATACAGACCCAGCCGATACAGTCGGCGTTCTGCTCGAACAATAAGGAGAGGTTTCTCGTTCCCTCCTGCGGCTCCTGGGCTTCTGTGGATTCTTCCGGCGCGGAGGATTCTGCCTGTGATTCCTCCGGATCTTCCGGAGCAGTTACCAGCTCCGCCAGATCCTCGAAGGTATCCTGTGCCTGCTTCTGCCGCCACAGGTCATGGCCCGCCATGAAAACCGACAGCAGAACAACAAAAACAAGGACAGTGCCGATGACGGCCCTGGGGGTTTTAGGCTTCTTCTTCATCGGAATCCTCCCCGTCAAAGAACTGCTCGCCATCCGTGTCCGGCATCTGATCCCCATTCATGGACGCTTCAAAGTAGACCGCCAGGAAGCGTTTGATTTCCGCCTTCTTCATCCGGTGGGTTTCAAAGCCCTGCTCCGAGACCACTTTTTCGATCCGGTTGGCGGTATTAAACACCTGTTCCGGCTTCAAATTTTTGCATCGGCCAATAAGCAGGAATTGTCTGGCGGTAGCCATTTCTGTCTGGATATCATCCAGGAAATCAATGTCCTTTTTGATGATCTTCCGCACCTTGGGATTGGTTTCTTCCTCAAGCCGAGCCTGCAGATAGGTTTTATTATCATCGAAGCACTCGCAGGAGTCGGTACAGGTAACCTCGATATCCGGCACGGCGGACAGCACCATCATCAGGTGATGGATCTTGATCTCGATATTGGCCCTGGACAGCACGGAGATATTGGTGGGCGCAATCATATAAAATAAAAGCTCATATTTCCCCACCGCAAGCCCATACTTGGTAAAGGTTTTGATGCCGAGAAGTTCCTGGGTGGAGCGCCCTTTTTTCTTTTTCTGGCGGGTTCCTTTTTCCTTCTTCGCCACAGGGATCACCTCCATTCAAAGTATTGCTGGGTAGAAATAAAGTAACGTACCGCATACCGCATAAAGTCCAGGACAGTGGTGTCATCCATCCGGATGCTTAAGAATCCAAAGCACAGGGTAACCGCAGCCGGAACAAAAAAGCCGAGCTGCACCAGGGCCAGCACCGATAGCAGTGTTGCGATACACAGGATGGCAAAATCCCGCAGCCCCCACAGCCACAGGTTGGCGGTAGCTTTTAAGTTTTGCGGGTAAAGATAGGTTGTCATGAAATTCCTCCCTTCATCGTCATGTCATCATCCTGGACATATTCCAACAGGGAACAGCCATGATGTTTCTGACAGCATTCCTCCATCATATCGATGAGAAGCTGTTTTTCTTTCTCTGTGGGATGATAGGCATGCCATTCACTCCCGTCCGGACGGTCAATCTGATATTCTGCCAGAAGTTCCCCGGATTCCGTATTGTATTTGGCATAGAAATTGATCCATGTCTCCGAATCGTCCGCAGTGTGGGCGCCAAACTTTCGATCCACATCGAACCAGGTTTCCACATAGGCAGTGACGATACAGCCATCATCGTCTATCTCCATATCCGGATCGATTACAAGATCATCCCGTGTCAGTTCCCCTGTTTCCGTCATAGTGTTTTCTCCTTAATCGCCTCTGCTTTTTCCAGCAGATCATCCTGCAACCTTCCAGGCGGCACATAGCCCGCCATTTCTTTTAGGGCTTCTTCATCCTCCCACAGATGAAAGATGGTCAGATATCCTTGTACAAAGCGATCCAGTCCGGCCTGTTTGGTGGACAGATTTTTTTCTTGGCAGACCGCCGCCATCTTTCGGATGCTGGCCACAGCTTCTGGTTTGATTTTCATACTCATACGATTCCCTCCTTATCTTACGGAGCGGGCCAGCCCCCTGGTCAGGTTGACTGCCGTGGTGGTGGCGTGAACCACGCTCATCACGTTGACACGCACCGAGCTGTCCAGGCCGAACTGCTGGGCAATCCGAGGTACCTCGTTGGCTGCCAGCATGATGCCAAGCCCCAGGAGCATATTTCCGGGGAAGGTCAAAAGCCCTAAGAACAGAAGTGTGGTCTGCATAAAGGAGGTCAGGCAAAGGGCCGCCACCTGCCGCATCCATTGTACGAAGCCATCTGTATAGCCCCTGGGAACACTGAACATATACAATGCGCCCACGGACATCTGGATCAGCAGGATGCCGCCACGTTTGATGTTGGCGAAAAAGATCTTAATCACACAGTAGGCGAATGCGATCAGCGACAGGATATTGAACAGGCTGGCGCTGATTTCATTTCCAATCATAAAACTGCCTACCAGCACGTTGGTGCTTTCCCCGGCCAGCCCCAGGCTCTGTTGTCCGGCAAAAATCCGGGTGAGATCCCCGGCAAAAGTGTTCTGCAGGCTGATGCAGAACTTATATAGTTCAATGGGTACCACGCCGATCAGGGAGCAGGCAAAGAAGCCTTTCAACACGTTGATGGCGGCGGATTTGATGTCGGCCCGTCCGTGCTGGTACTCGATGGCCACATCGAACACCGCCACCACCACGCCTGCCACAAAGAGCGCCCAGCCGAACAGGGTAAACAGTTCCACAGTGGCCCGCACCCAATCCAGCTCGAAGATCTCGGCTCCCATATTTCCCATCATGGTAAAGAACTGCGCCACCGCATCATAGATGGTGGTGTAGAACCACTGGAGCATGGTATCCCAGATCACGTTGGAGATCTGCTCACCGAGGAAACTGAACACGCTGCCAATGGCATCGCCAATCCCGCCGATGAGGTCACCTAACCAATCAAATATTGTAATCACCTCCAAAGGGGAAGGCTGCTTTTACTGATTAAGCAGCCTTCCCGCCATGTTGTCGTTTCTGAACTTACATTCCCGGCCCGGTCATCCCGATGGATTCGTCCTGATACATTCCCACATAGTCAAGGATCGTATCTGCGATCTGCGTCCGGTTTGCCTGGGTGATAGGAAGATACCAGGATGGCTTGCCATCATATTCCCATATGTGCGGCTTGATCGCATCCCTTCCGTTTCGGAGCTGTTTCCCGATAATGTCAGAGAAATGGAAAAGCTGCTGATCCACCACGCCATCTGTCCGGTTGATGATGGACAGCTTGATGGCATCGTATTGGTCTATGATGCCGGTGGTCGTAAGCTGCAGCTTTACTCTCAGATCCTCATCCAGCCGGGCTAAACAGGTCTTTCCACAGAAGTGGGCATCCTGTAAAAGTTCACTGTTTCCAAAGAGATCCCGCATTTCCTTTTCGTAAAAATTCATGCTGTTTTTCCTTTCTGCCGGTTCATTGGCTCATGGCAGGGCCTGGTTCTTCCGGCTCCATATCAGGCAAGGCATCCTCCTTTGCCGGAGGAGTCAGGATTGCCGGATTGACAACGCCTTCTCCCGAATAATGATACTTTTGATTGTGCCATTGCCGCAGTTCCTCGCCATGTTCCCAATAGTTACACAGCAGATTGACCGCCTGCCCGTACATATAGCCGGTGATGCCATCCGTATCCGCCGAATGATTGGTGCGCTCGGCGGCCTCCGCTACAGAAGCCCCGTCTTTGATTTCCTGTTCCATCATCTGGCTCCAACGCTCGACATAGCGGACGATTCCGTCTATGCCTCTTTCTGCTTTCAGTTCCAGATAGTTTTTCTCCATTCCATCCCGGATACGGAAAGACGGAGCAGAGCCGGTTTCCAGATCGGATGGCGCATCCCTTCGGGTAAAAAGTTCCCGGTTTCCGAACATGCCCCAGGGATCGTCCTCCGGGACAACATCCGGATATAACCGTGGCAGGAGCTGGCTGATTTCATCTAAGCTCATTTCATATAAGACTCGTTCCCCGATCATCCAGCTTTGATTATCCTGCATCGGTTCTTTTAATTGCGCCATCAGTTCCAGGCTGCTGGCTGGATATTGGTCTTTCTCAAACCGAAAGGTCTGATAAAACTGCCGGAAGGTATACATTTCTATAGCGTGATCCAACGCTCCGTCAAAATCCAGGGAAGACCATTGCTGTTCCAGACCGGCATATTCCTGATCCAGATGGGCATCCAAAAGTTCCATAAGGGCAGCATGATCGGTCATCCCGGCTGCGGCCTCATCCAGCTTGTAATACTCCGCCAGCTTCTCCCGGTTCAGTTCCACATCTTCCAAAAGGAGACTTGCGTTAGGGCCTATTTCAAAATATCCGCCCTGGTCATATGCCTGCGCCAGTGTAGTCAATGGTGTTTCTTCTTCTGCCAGGGCTGCTAAATATTCCTGATCGTAGCTGGCACTGCATTGCTCCAGGTTGCAATAGACGGTCTGCACCACACAAATCTCAGGGAGCTTTTCATAGAAGGCATCTTTCCCTTGCGAAAAGGCAGCGTTCCACTGGCCCCGATAGGCTTCGTATTCCGCCTGCATTTTCGGATGCAGCGTATCCAATACTTCCGGATTGCCAAAGTAGCGGTAATAGTGCGTCGGCGGCAGGACAGTCATCCCTGGCATGTGCAGATAGGCATCGTCTTTCGTCCATGCGGCGATTTCCTCCAGGGTAGCGTTCCGGTTTGGCTCCCCGTTTTCATACCAACAGGGATGGTCTACGATCTGAAAACTGCGGGGCTGCTCCCTGGCAAGCAGCTCCTGAACCGCCGGGTGCTGATCCAATTCTCCGCTGTCCGGCACGAACAGATCCAGCATTGTCTCTCCAGGTTTTAAGCGGATCTCACATCGATGGAATATGACCATTCCTTAATTGCCCCCTTCCATCAGAGAATCGACCAGATGTACATTGGTGCAGTCAAGGTAAAAAGCAGGCAGGCGAACAGGATGCATGGGGCTGCAAACTCAAACCGTCCGTGCTTCCTGTAGTCAAAGTAAGCGGTGCCGACTTTTACAAAGAACAGGATGGCCAGGATCATATCCACCACCGGGAAGACCACGTTGTCCACCACAGTGCGGATCTGCGATTGTGCCGCACTCCAGGTGTTCTCAATGGCCCCGGCCACATCACCGGCGGCGAAGGCGGGCATGGCGCTGGCTACCACCAGCAGCGTTACCATGGCCGCAGACAGAAGAATCTTTGTGGTTTTTTTCTTCATAGATTTGCATTTCCTCCTATTATGCTGGGAGGGTCGTCCGGCAGCAGACGCACTCGGCACACAGGAACTGCCTCATGCGTCTGCCGCACAAAACGATTCCTCTGTGTCGAAGTTACTTCTTTACGGCGCTTTGCCGCTTAATAATTGTTTCTCGGTGATCGTCCGAATCTTCAGACCTAAGTTCTGGCAGAAGCGGATTTCCTCCCGCATACCTGCCGAAACATGATCTCCGAAGATCCACATCTCATCGCACAGCCAGAGAAGACTTCTTCCAGCCTGCATACCGAGCTGCCTTTCTTCCGGATTGCCATCCTCCAGAACAAGGGCATAAAAATGAGGGACAACCGGAGCTGCCCCACAGGAAAATACATATCTGGCATATTGCTTGGCCCGTTCCAGGTTGTCGGAAACATCGCCGCCCAGCGGGGAGCAGATATACACCTTCTTCATTTTACTCATCATCCTTGTTCTTTTTACGGATAATCAGAAGGGCAACCAGGCCGCCCAGGGCGATGGCACCCAGCCCAAGCCAAAAACCCGTCATGCTATTGTCACCGGTCTGCGGCACATCCACAGTCGGGATCTTCTCGTTGGTCATTTCCGCTTTCACAATCTCACCATCCTCTCTGATCTCAAACGAATGCGGTGTTGTGTCGATCTGGTAATCGTCCGGTGCATCGAATTCCTCGTAGGTGTATTTTCCATACTCCAGAGTGAAGCGGGCAATCCCGTTCTCATCGGTATAGCCCTCAGCCACCACGTTGCCATCCTCATCCTTAATGCGGAAGCCCGCATTCGGCAGGAGCTTGCCATCTGCGATGTCTGTCTTGGTGATCTCCAGCTCGCCGGTGATCGGTTTGTTCTCGATGTTGCCCAGCTCGATGACCTGGCCATCCTCATCGATCTGTACCTCGAAGATCTCATCGGAAAGGACATAGCCCTCCACCGTAGAGATCTCTTTGATCTGCCAGATGCCGTAAGGCACATCCGCAAAGGAGAAGCTTCCATCTTCCGCAGATTCCGCAGTCAGGATCGCATTTTCCTCTGTAAACTCCGTGCAGTCTGCCTTAAACAGCCCGAAGACTGCGCCGGGGAGTGGTTCCCCGTTTTCATCCACCTTGATGCCGCTGATGCTGCCTCGGATGATCTCGTTAAGGATCGCATCGCCATCATTGACCACAATCTCCACAACTGCGGTATCCTCGCCGCCATACTCAAAGACCACCGGATAGGTTTCCTCAGAAATCAGGTAATGCTCATTGGTGGAGTATTCCTTCACATAGTAGGAGCCAATGGGCAGGTCGGCAGAGAAGGTCAGGATGCCATCCGCCTGGACGCCAGCGATCTCAATCAGTCCATCCTTCGGGATGATCGTGCCATCGGCGGCAGTCAGGTCTTCGGATGCGTAGAGGGCGAAGTAAACATTGAGGATTTCATCGCCGGTGCCGATCTCAAACAGTTCATCCTTCTCCAGATCCTTATAGAGCTTCACCAGGACTTTCTGGCGCTCATTGTAGATGGAGACGGAGGTGCCGGTGACCGCCACTTCCTGTCCGGCGTACTCAAGCTCCACAGAAATGGGTTCCTCATTCAGTACCATGCCATAAGGCGCTTTGGTTTCCACGATTTCGTATTTGCCCAGGTACAGCTCCGTGCTGGTGGCAGTGCCATCCGCCGAAGTGGTCAGGGTATCCACAACCTCGCCTGCGCTGTAACGGAGGGTGCCATCCGGCGTATAAATGTCCTCCGCAGCCCGGATCTCAAACTCAGCTCCTTCCAGGCCAGACTCTGCGTAAATCGGCTTATACCGATCCTGCAGCTTTCCTTCCTGAATCTCCACAGAGGAGAACACTTCGCCGGTTTTCTCGATGGTGATGGTTCCTTTCTGCGGGGCGTTTTCTTTCTCCGCAATGACCAGGACAATGCCATCTTCGCTGACCGCATTCTCCGGTGTCACATCAAAATACACGGGATCGGAGTTCAAAACATATCCATAGGGTGCTTCTTTTTCAACAATAGAGAAGCCCTCGCCAAAAGGAAGCACCTCCGGCGTAATCAGCCAGCCTTCCTCATTGGTCACAAACTGGGTATGCTCCTGCACCTCCGGATAGGTGGTGGTCATGGTGACCAGGTTGCCATCGGGATCGTAGATTTCAAAGGTAGCTCCTGCATAGGGAATGGTTTCTCCCGTTTCCGCATCCACCTTGACAATCTTCAGATAGGCTTCAAACTCGGCGTTGTTAATGAGGTACTTATAGGTCTTTCCATGTTCGTTGATCGTGACCATAAAGGCGGGCATATACTCGGTGCCATCCCAGCCCTTGGTCTGTTCCACAACATATTCCCCATAGGGGAGCTTCTTGCTCTGCGCGAAGCCATCGGCATCGCAGGTCAGGATATCCCGCTCATCCGGATCGGCGGCATCGTAGCTGCCTGCGGACTTCAGGTAAATCTGGAATTCGGCCCCTTCCTCTGGTGTCTCGATCTGAGTGCTGCCATCGTCCGTGTGCTTGATGATGGCAATATCGCCCTTGATCACATCTTCGCCTACGCCTACCGGAATGGTATTATGCTCGATGGTAAAGTTCCCGGCATCAGCACCCACCTCATGGACGGTTTCATCCAGCAGGTAGCCCGGACTCGGCTCGATCTCACGGATCGTCCAGTCAGGGCCGCAAATGTACTCCGCTGTCGTAAAGGAGCCATTTTCATCGGTGGTATAGGTGTCTACAAGATCCTCTCCATTGTAAAGGCCATACTTGGCTCCGGCGAGGGTTGCATCGCCCTGGGCCTCGCCCTTTTCACTGTCGCTCTTGGTAAGCTCAACCGTGAATTTCTTCAGGATATTGGAGAATTCCACAGTGGCCACCTGACCGGCATAAACCGTCACGGTCTGGGAATCCTGCGGCACATAGCGGTCTTCCGACAGCTCGGTAATGGTGTAATCCCCAGGCTTCAGGTTATCGATCTGGATTTCCCCATTGGAGCCAGTCTGGACGGTCTGGTCTACGCCATTCCCTGTGATCTGGAAAGAGAGGCCCCCCACGATGCCATCCTCAGAGGTCTTAATGATCTTGGCGGAACCGTAACTTACTTTCAGGTTCACAAAGCCCTGGACGGAATCGCTGACCGTTTCGGCAAACGTAGCCACGTCCTGAACACCGCCGCCCACATTTCCATCCGTCCAGGTGATCACGCCATAGCGGGTGGCCTCCTTATAGGCGGTGATGGTCATGAACTCACTGGGCGCTTCGGCTGCTGTGATGACGAGCTGGTTACCCTCCACCGAGCAGTTGACGCCGGACTCACTGGCAGAGAAGCTGAACGATCCCACCACGTTGTTTTCATCGGTGAGAACCGCCTTGTACTGGCTGCCATCCCATTCAAACTCAAAGGTCTGGGCGCTGTCTGCGCTCTTGCTCATGAAGCTGGGCAGCTTGGTGTGATTCTGTACGTTTGTGGCCATGGTGTTGTAGTAGCTCATGATCTGGTTATACAGCGGATGACCGGTGCTGATCTGATCCAGCACTGCGTCGTAGCCGCCGGTGTCCACCTTCTGGAAGTTGGAATCCCGTTCCCCGACCACGGTTTCCCAGACGAGGAGCTGGGTAGCAATCAGGTGGGAAAGGTTATCCGCACCTGCATTATGGCTGCGCCAGTCCAGAGAGATGTTGCCGGTATAGCCATACTGAAAGATTCGGCCAATAAAGGTCTTGATCTCATCCGGTGAGATGGTGCTGTTGAGATTCGAGGGATAGTTATCCCAAAAGTTCTCATCCCACTTGGTCAGCACATCCCCGGTGTTCTGTGTGACACCAGGCTCGATGCAGTAGCAGGCGATTCCCGTATAGGAGCCCATGGCCCGGATCGTAGTATAATTAGAGCGTCCACTTGTCCAGCCATTCATATAATGGAGGTTCGGATGGCCCCAATCGCCGCCATAGTTGGCATCCCCGTCACGGGGGAAAGAGATCATATAGACCTCCGCCTGCTCGCCAGCGGCATAGGCAGTGGTCGTTCCAAGACCGATAAAACTGGAGAGGCACAGAAGCATCGCCATGAATGCGGTGAGGCCCCTCTTGAAAACGCTTGTTTTCGACATTGATTTTTCCTCCTTGTTGGCAAACAAAAAAGGACGCATCCGCAGACGTATCCTTCCATGCTGCCTGATTCAGTTTTCGTTACGCACTTTGCCGGAATGCTCCGGCCACTTTACATCTGAGGAGTCATCCCTTCGGATGCATCCTCGCTTTCGTCCAGCCCTTCCGCCTCGCTCTGTTCCAGCTCCTGCTGATAAGCGGACAGAACCGCCTCATTGATGGCAGTGCGGTCATTGGCGTTCAGCGGGAAGAAGGTGTCCGAATAGTGGGTGTTTCCATGCCTGTCCTGGTAGGAGCGGCACGGCATCCGGGCAAAGAGTCCGTTCTTGCCCTCCATCACCGCAATGTCACGGACAACAAAGCGCCCGGAAATGCAGACACTGGCGAACGCCTTGGTGCTGGAGCCGGTGTCGCACAGGGCATCGATCTTGGCGCTGAAGGCCGGGGCTTTTTTCTTCTGCCCGTTTTCTGATTGTTTCGTTGCCATGGTTTTCCTCCTGTTTGATTTATTCCCGCGGGCAACGAGCCAAGCAGCCATGCTTGCATGGATATTTGGCGACTGCCGCGAGGGTAAAAACATTGTTTACAATGTTTTTTACTGCAAAGTCATGCCATCGGACGGGGTTTCCTCCGTCTCCGGCACCTCCATTGCTGCAAGTTTTTCCTTCGCCCAATCCGGCAGATATTCTGCGCTCAGGACTCCGATAAAATCGGAGCGGTTGAAAAAGGTAATCTGATCCTTTTCCTCGCTTAAGAATCTCCCGAACACCGTCTGCCTGGGAGCGCCGGGGATGCATCCCCATCCATCCTTGGCAAGGAAGAGCTGACGCTCCGGTGTCTGGTAGGCGCTGCCCAGAATATGAGGGTTCAGCACCAGCAGTTTCCCGGTATAGTCCTGATTCTGGCTGTTCTCCACACAGTGGGCGGCGGTAAACAGTCCCGGGGCCTGCCATGCCTTCCGCACATCGCCTATGAACAGATCCGTCAGCCCCGGATGGGAACTTACTTCAAACTGCCAGTTATGCTCCTCCTGGGGAATCGGGAAGGTTTCTGCCCATTGCCGGTTTTCCGGGGAGATACGGCCATCTTCTTTTTTCTGCTGTACGGTATTGGCCAGCACCCAGTTCACACGGTTGAAGCCATACTGCTGGATGATCGGCTCCGCCAGATCCGGTCCCAGCTTCTTGCCATCATAGTTTTCGGCAATGCTCCGCTCGATGGCCCTGGCGCAGTCGCAGTTGATCTTATAACTTTCCCGCCAGAGATCTTTTTCCTCATGCCGGACAGCCTCCTTCAGAGAATGGCGATAGAGGGGCTTTCGGCTATCCATAAAAATCACCGCCCTTTTTCTCCGCCCATTTGACAGACAGATGGATCAGGGCCGCATGCTGTTCCTCCGGGGTAAGACTGTTTAGGAATTCCAGCAGCGATACCTCGTCATCCTTGGCCCGTTCTTTTGCTTTGCACTCATCGCAGATCTTTTCCCGTTTTACCACCACGGTGCGGTCATCCTGCTCGGTGAAGGACAGAATATCATTGTAGGCAAAGCCCACACGCTTGCGGATTTCAAAGGGGATGGTAATGCGCCCCCGTTTACCGAGGACACGGTACATCGGCCCCATCAGAACACCTCACTTTCCTCGCAAGCATCCGCATGAGGGCAGTTCTCACAATCGCCATCGCAGGCGATATCGTCTTCCATGCCATCCATCACTTCAATGACGATCCGGCCCTCCGAGGCGGAATAACGAAGCAGCGACAGCGGCTCGATGCCGGAGGCCATGAACAGATCGGCGGGTACAGGCATGAAAATAAATCCCTTTACGATTTTTTCTTGCATGATATGATACACTCCTTTAAGGTTTTTTCGTAATCGAAGCTGGGATCGGAAAACAGCGTCATCTGATGCGGTTTCCGGCGCTCCCTCTCATACAGGTCATAGTTGCCGATGAGCAGCTCCGGGAATTCCTTGCCCGCCTCATATTTCTGCACCATGGAGTGGATACGCTTAAAATCAAAGAATTCCGATCCCCGGTACAGATCCCGGATTTCCGGGCAGTCATTATAGGACACCAGCCATTTGCCCTTCGCATCCGCCAGGGTGCTTTGGAGACGCACATGATCCTCCCAGGTAAATCCGCACTCATACACATACTCGCTGCTAAAATAGGGCGGATCACAGTAAAAAAAGGCATCCGGGCGGTCATAATGGCTGATCAGCACTTCAAAGTCCTGATTTTCGATGACAGCGTTCTCCATCCGGATGCTGAAATCCTGGATCAGCCCGAACAGGCTCCGGACGGAGAAGGGCTGGCAGGCGAAGCTCTTTCCTGAGCTGGAATAGCTGTAGCGGATGAGTTTTAGGAACATCACCGCACGGCGCAGGTCATAATCATGCATGGCTTTTTTATACAGCTCCCGGATTTCCTCCGCCTTGATTTCCGGCAGAACAATCGTGGTCAGATCCAGCTCCTGATTTAAGAATTCATCGGTGAATTCTTCCTTCTGGAAGAACTTCTTTAAGACCAGGAAGTCATCCCTGGCGTTTAAGGGCAGAAAGCCCAGCTCCCGGATAAAGGACAGAGGCCGGTCACGCATACAGCGGAACAGGTTCACCAGGTTCCCATTGTAGTCGTTGTAAACCTCGAATTTATCCGGCTCAGCCTTGCCTAACAGCACTGCGCCGGAGCCGCCGAAGGGTTCGATATACCGCTCATAGCGGATCGGGAACAGCGCATAGAGAATGTGGAGGATGGACGTTTTATTGCCCACCCAGCTCACAGGTGTTTTGATATTCACCACCTCCTTGGTGGCACCAACCGCCCGGAAAGCAAAAAGCCGGTACCAACCGTCTTAAAGGGCGATTGATACCGGCGTAATTTTAGCGATACTTAAAGTTTTGGCATATCCCGGTCAGCACGGGATGCCGCTTGGCAGAGGCATAAAATCACAATCCCCATGATCCCTCCAACCACAGTTCCAGATAAAAATGCAGCCATCTTTCTTCACCTCTCCTTCCTTTCAAATGGTTTATAAGTCCATGTCCATCCCTTCCTCGAAATCCTCATCCGTCTCATCGATAGAAGTGATATTGACATAGTCTCCGATAATTACCAGGGCCTTATCATAGCAGCCGGATTCCATAATGCGGCTCCGCATTTCCCTGGCTTGTTCCTCCATGCCATGTTCCTTGAGTGTCCGGCTGGCAATCCCCATCAGGTTAAAGATGTTTCCGTTCTGCCCAATGAGAGGGCAGTCCAGCTTTTGTGCCGGGGCGTTTTCTTCCAAAGGGCCGCCCAGCCGGTTATCCACGTAGTCAGAACACCACATGCTCCCGAACTGCTCACGGGTGTTCAAGCGCCAGATTGCCAGCTTTCCCATGTCCAGCTTGACATCGTCAAAGGGGAGGAACAGGTTGGTCAGGCCCTGATGTTCAAAAACAGAAGCCTGTTCAAACCGGCTCCCGTCCAGCAGAATATTTTCCTCCGTCAGCATGTCATTGATGCCGGTTACCCATTCCTGCAGATCCCCGCCGCAGCCCTGAAGGATCAGCCCTTCCGGAGTATCCGGACGCCGGAGCTGCTCGGCTTTGATTTCAGTGATTGTTGCCATGAATCCTTCTCTCCATTTCTGTTTGGTTCATCATCGCCTGTGTTTCATTCAGGCGCTTACTCAGCTTTTCAATTTCCGCAGCGGTTTCCCGCTGATATTCCCGATAACGGAACAGGGCCATGGCTGCCAGGGCGGTAATTGCCGCTCCCAGGATCAGGCCCATGACAAAATCCAGTGCAAACATCATTACTGTATTCCTCCCATCTGCGGGGCAGAGTCTTCCTCCTGGGCATCCGTCTGGGTGAAATCCGTTTGCAGGAATTCCTCCGGTGTCAGGTCGTAACCCAGGAAGTTTGGGCTGGTATCCTCATCAAAGACGAGATATTCCTGACCGCCAAAATCCAGCGGCGCTTTGGTCAGGATCGTACCAGCGTGATTTGTCGCCACGTTCCTTTCAATGGTGGCAAAAGCCAGATTTTCTCCTTCCCGCAGGTCATAGCGGTAAAGCCCATCCGGAAGCTCCTGCTCGGTAACTCGGCCATTGGTAAACAGGGCGGTCTGCCCAAGCACCTCCACCACCTCCAGCTTTTCATCCGTCAGAGCCTGGGCGGATAGTTCCCTGGACGGCTCCCCGTAGGGAACCAATTCATACAGGGAATGCCCACGGGCCGATAGGATTCCGTATTCTGTCTGTGTTGCGCCCAGCCTCTGCAGCAATCTGGCTCCTTCGGCCTGCGTTGCAATGGTGGACAGCCACCTCCGATCCATGCGGGTGTCCAGGTGATGGGCCAGGTACTCTTTGAAAAAGTCCGCCTCATCACAGGGCAAAGGCGTGAATTCATACTCTGGAAGATGAGCGGCAAGCTCCAATGCCTTTTCCATCGTCAGGTGCGGCTCGGCCTCCAGCACCGCCTTATATTTGATCTGATCCGGTTCGGACATGGCCTGATACTGCATGGCGATCTGGTTCAACCGGGCAAAGTGATCCATGCTGTTATAGACCTGGTCATCGATCTGCGGGATGGCGGAATCCATGTCGTAATAAACGCAGTCTTCCATGCACATCTCGTTATGGGCATGAGCGATCTGCGCTGCCTTTTCCGGCGGGATGGGCAGGCTGATCCACTCGGCACTTCCAACGGTTTCCTCCGGATCATCCATGGGAGTCTGAGCGACCAAAAGCCGGAATACTGCATCCTCCGGTTCTTCTTTTGTTTCCGGCAGATGGGTTCCATCATAAATCTCGGCCAGCTCGTATTCCCCGGCTACCACGTAGCAGCCATCCACGAACACGCCGCCATCATTTTTCCTCTGCAGTCTTCCGATCTGCGCCTGATCCAGCAGATAGAGGGAGGACTCCGGGATGGCGTTTACATCTTCATTCAGCTCATTCTCAACAACAAACCGCCCCAGGGCTTCATCGTCACCGACATTCGAAGCGATCATGACTGTATCCAGTCCATAGGTCAGGTTGATCAATTCCTTCATGGGGATTCCGTTCTCATACCGACCAGCCTCCAGCCTCTGGAGAAACACGCCCTTCAAAAGCAGAATGTCCTCATCCGGCATAAATGCCAAGCGGCGGGCAAAAAAGTTTAGCTCTGGGAGCGTGGGAGCGATCAGAGTAATACCGGCCAGCTCTGGGAGCTTCGGGCTTTCCCGGATGCTCACATCGAAAGGACGTTCCGGAGTCGCTGTAGACCGGAGCCTCTGGAGTGCATCCTGAATCCGCCCGCCCATGGCAGGAAGGTCTAAGACCGTAAAATAGACGCCGCTCCGGTCAGCATTTTCTGCGACCACTTCAATCTGTAAGGTTTCTCTATCAGGTTCCATTGTTCCATCTCCATTTCTTCTTTCTTATAACTGCATCCCTGGCGTTTCGTCCTGCCCATCCGAGAGCGCACGGTTTACCATGTCCTGAAGCTGATCCGGATCATCGCAGATAGCCTTGAATGCCATTCCCATGCGCTCCAACAGAGCGGCGTCCGGGCAGTAGCAGTAAAATCCTCCGGCCTCGCTGTCAAACGAAATCCTCCCCAATCCGGCATCATCCTGAAATGCTGTCTGGAAGACTTTCTCCCATTCATAGCCATTCCCGTGGGTATACAGGCCGAAGGAATTCTTTGCTTCTTCGCCATGTTCCTCCGCGAACCGGTTAAACGCAGCCTGTCCATAGTCTTCATAGGGTTCCTGCAGAAAAGAAAAAGGGAGGGACAGCCCATATTTCCCGTTGCCGCATTGATACAGTTCAAATGGCTCCAGACGCTTATTGACTTCCTTCAGGCGCTCGTCCTCCGGGCTGGGTTCCTCATCTACCTCCATAGTGCCATCCAGCTCCATCTGCATGGGGATCAACACCTTCAGCAGTGCCTCACGATATTCCATGTCGGCAATCCGGTCAATATAGATGCCAAAGGTATTCAGAAAGTAAGAGCCATCCTCCTGGGTAATCAACAGATCGCTCTCCAGCCCCTGGCCGCAGATGAAATCCGCCACCTCTTGAATGCTATGCAGCTCCTGACTTCCTTGGTCTGAATGCCCAATGAGAAGGGGATACTTTTCTTCAATGCTCATGGTTCACATTCCTCCCATTTCCATATCATTATCAGAACCTTCCATGTAACCTGGGCCTTCCTCAAAAGTTCCCTCATTAAGCTGTGAATTCAATTCCTGCCAGTATTTCAGATCTCTGGACATCATCACATATCCCTGATTGGCAATCATTAATTCTGCACCTTCTGGCGAACAGATGGACAATTCTCCATCATCCTGATGACGCATAATACACGCAGCCACATCTGACGGAGTGCTGGATACCATTTCTTCCTGCAGGCTGCCTCCGGAAATCCAACGCACTTTGAGCTGTGGAAACTGTTTGATGTCGATTTCATTTTCCTTTTGCCTTTCATCGTTTTCCATACGGGCCATTTGCCTTTTCATCAATCCTTCACGCATCATCGCTTCAAAGAAATCCTTCATTTTACGCATCTCCTTTCGTCTGCCCCCAGCACAGATATCCCAAACCTGCGTATTGCCATGGCATTGCATATGGCGGTGAACTGTTTTGGAGAGATCAGTTCCCGGTCAGCCAGATCCCGGATGGTAAGATGCCGGGTTCCCATATACAGGTCTTTGGCGGCACAATAAAAGGGATAGGTGTATTCATTCAGGCCGCACAGTTTCCTGCGGTCAAACCGGATGAGGTTCCCCTCCACCTGATGCCTCATGATGCGCCAGAGCCTCGGATCGGCGGTAAAAAGATAGAGTGCCGACAGCAGGGCATAATTTTTCCTGTCTTTTTTCTGGATGGCTATCTGGAAAAGTTTCTGATGGTGATTGCTTAGATAGTTCATGGGCCTCATCTCGCTTTCGATTAGAAGTTCCTCCACTCTTTGTAGGAAGGGGCGGTATCGGACAGCATGCATGGTATCCGCAATCATCTCCTGATAAGTGGGCGGGGGCGGTTCCTGCAGACAGATATAAATCTGATCCGGCATGACCATGCTCCCATAGCCCTTGGGCTGGAAACCGGGGATCATCTGCATGAGGATCTCCAGCTCACGGAGGGCTTCGGTTTCGGTAAAATACATCATTCATGGTTCCTTTCATAAAAAAGCCCTCGCTTCATCAACAAAGCAAGGGTGTCATTTCGGTTACAGATTCAGTTGTGGGCCATCCTCCGGTTCAAAGGTGGGAGGATTTTTCTCAATCTCCGGATAGCCATACGACAGCTTTTCCGCCAGCTCATCCAGCGCTTTCGACTGCTCGAAGGTGAGGAAGCCGCAGTGATTTCTGGCGTAGTCCACACAACGATAGAGATTTTCAGCTTCTGCTGGCTGGAACAGGCGTTGTTCCTGGATCAGCCCCGAACGCCGGACGAAAGATTCTTTTGCATATTCATAATTTGGAGAGTAATCGCCGCCGGACACATAGCCACGCTCTTTATCCTGATCCCATGTGGTAAACACGAAACCATAGTTTTCACTGTACGTTCCGGCCAGGACGATATTCCCATACTCCGCCAGTTTCCGGTAATCATGGACGCCATCCGCCTCCATCTGTGGGGCTGCTTCATAGAGACCCACATACTCACGAATGGCTCTGGCCTCTTGCTGGAGCTTCTCACAAATATCTCTGAAATCGTCCGCCTCAAGCTGATCCCGGCCAAATCGGAGGAATCCATTCGGCTCTTGACGGCAGAGAGGGAAATGTCCTTGAAAAACATGCAGCAGACCATCCTGGGCATGATAGGCTCCGGTGCAATTCAGCATCGGCAGGCGGCGTAACAATTCTTCCTGATAAATTGTCATAGGCTACATCCACCTCACATTCCCATGGAGAAACCTACATCTTCATCCTCTGATTCATCCTCATCCATATCTTCGTCCTCAATCTCGGATTCATCTTCGTATTCATCCTCCAGGACTTCTTCGGTTTCTTCCTCGCCCTCATCCTCCAGAGTATCTTCAGTTTCTTCTACATCTTCATCCTCCAGGGCATCTTCTGACATATCCTCATCGTCCTGATAGTCTGATTCGCCGGTTTCCTCCGATGGGGACATCTCATCCAGTTCTTCAGCATCGGGGCCTTCCTCAGATGTCTCCGGCACTTCCCGATCAGGGATAGACGGTTCCGTTTCATCCAGCTCCTCCACAGAAGAAGCAATTTCCGGATCTCCCGGTAACTCCTGATCAGCGTCCAACTGCTCTGTATCCTCCAGTTCCTCCGTATCCTCGAAGTCACCCTGGGCCTCGCCGGTTTCCTGACTCTCAGCCAGATCTCGATCCAGTTCCTGTTCAATCAGGCCGATGACAAAATCCTTTTGCGTCATGTTATTGCGGTGCAGATAATCTTTAATCCGCTGGAACAGGCTTTCCGGCACCTGAAATGCCAGTGTCCTCATTTTCTCCATGTTTTTCCCTTCCTTTTCATCAATTTTAGGATGCAGTTCATCCTGCAAGGCCAGCGTGACAAACTCCGTCATCGTCATCCCGTGGTCTTGCAGATATTGTGTAATCTCGGCATGCAAAGCCGCATCGACTTTGACCGTAATGCCTTTCTTCCCGTCAGCAGCCACTTTGTTCACCTCTTTCCATGAATTTCTGAATCGCTCTTGTTACAATTTCCTCTACAGGCACTTCCTCAATGGCAGCCTGGATCAAAAGCGGCTCCACCAGCGCCTCCGGAATCTCAATTTCAATTTCCAAATGATTTACCTCCTACATTCCCATGACGGGGCCTTGATCCTCAGTCATGCCGGAGTCCTGTTCCTCTGCCAGTTCTTCCTCCGTCAGCTTACGAAACGAGTCCTCACCAGGCACAACACCGAGAGATCTTCCATTGTCAAACGAGCAGTGCAGTGTTCCGATATCATCCACCACTTTGACAGTGCCTCTTGTCTGATCTTCGACAGGGCAGGGATCTCTGCCCATGCTCAGTAACATGATTCGGGTACCGGGAGGATACTCTGCCTGGTACCGCTTGGCCTGCTGGTGCAGGCGTTCCCATTCATTCATCGTCTACATCTCCATTCTGAAATCTGATTTCCCTTCTGCCCGGTAGGAGGGCATAAAAAAAGCGACCACTCTCATGGTCGTTCCTACCTTACTCTATACACACTTTTTTCTTTCTGCTGTGTTTCCTGTGCCTATTCGCCCTCCTTCCTCTACGCAATACACCGCTATACACAGATATAACCCTGCTCCATTTTAGGATAACCGATAAATACAGTATCGTAATCATCGAAATTTTCCGGAGTAGTTGTCACAAGACTTACGTTTCTTTTTTCAGGATCGTTATGCTCAATGCTTACTCTGGAATTTTCATTTGTCCAGTCAAGATCTTCGGATGTATATTCATCCTCAGGGGTAATTACAAATATATCTGCGCCCGTTTTTTCGGCAATACTTTCCGCAATCTTTTTTGTGTTTCCCGTGGCGGAAAAATAAGCAACAAGCACGTTTGATTTTTCGTTTTCCGTCACAGTTTGGCTGCTGGCGCTTTCTGCTGAAGCGCCGCTTTTAGCAGTCGTCTCAGTTTTTTCGGACTGCGAACAGCCCGCAATTCCCAGCACCAGCAGTGCCGCCATTATAATCGGTAAAAATTTTTTCATGCAAATCACCTGTTTTCTGATTATTGATTATTAGGTTTATTTCTCAGTAATGTTCAAAGCAGAGGTTTGCTTTAATTAAACGGCAGAATTACAGAAAAATTCAGTCTTCGTCTGTCCAGACTTCCTTTGCCATTCTGAAAGCCGCCCATGCCTTCGGCCAGCCGGCGTAAAACGACGCATGGGTCAAAATTTCAGAAATCTCTTCTTTTGTTACTCCGTGATTTTTTGCGTTTTGCAAATGGAATTTCAGGGAGCTGTCAAGAATTCCGCCGGACATAAGAGCAACTACCGTAACAATGCTTCTGTCTCTGGCAGAGAGTTTATCCTCCCTTGACCATACCTCACCGAAAAGAACGTCGTCGTTTAACTCAGCGAATTTCGGTGCGAATTCGCCCAATTCATCTCTTCCTGCTGTAACCTTTGCCATAATAATTACACCTCTTTCTCAAGATTATCATATTCTTCGTCTGATACCGGCTCACACCACTCGTTTCTGCTGTTTTCGCCGGGCACTTCAACCGCCAGATGCTGGAACCATGAATTTGCGGCGGCTCCGTGCCAATGCTTTACCTCCGGGGGAATGTTTACAACGTCTCCGGGATGAAGTTTTTGCGGCTTTTTTCCCCATTCCTGATACCAGCCCTCGCCGGCAGTAACCAGTAAAATCTGACCTCCGCCTTTGTCCGCATGGTGAATATGCCAGCTGTTGCGGCACTTCGGCTCAAAAGTTACGTTGCCGATAGGCACCTGACTTGTTGATATCATGTTAAGATAACTCTGACCGATAAAATACTGAGCGAAAGCGTCATTTGGTTCGCCCACCGGAAAAACGCTCAAATTTTCTTTTTTCATTCTTTTATCCACCTTTCAATATCTTTTTTCGCATTTTTTACTCCGCTGCCGCGGATAGCAAGGCCTTTTTTAACAACAGCGCCTTTGCATATGTTTTTTATATCGCGTTCGCTTACGCCCATGCCGCTGCCCTCATGGGTGCAAAACGGTTTGATTGTTTTTGAAGTAAAATCAAAATGCTCAAGAAACGTAAACACCGCCATCGGCATTGTGCTCCAGTAATTCGGATACCCAAGATAAATAGTGTCGTACTGCTCTATACTTTCGGGAAAAGCCTTCAGCGCGGGGCGCGCGCCTTTTCTCTGGTTCTCCTGAGCCACAGCAATACATTCGTTGTAACTTTCCGGATATTCCCGCTGCTGCTGAATTTTGAACATATCGGCGTCTATCAACTCATTGATTATGCCTGCCGCAACTTCGGTATTACCTACATCAAGCTGTTTCAGCACTCCGCCGACATAATTCTCATCTGCTCTTGAATAATAGACAATAAGATTTTTAGCCATATCGGTTCCTCCTTATCTCTCTGTCTGGTTTTATTATACCATCAAGGCCATTGACAGGGAATTTCCGATATGTTATTGTAGTATTAACCTGTGGTTTATACTGAATTTAAGGAGGCCACGCTGTGTACAATCCTATTTTAACAACTTTTATTGCGGTTGCTGACTGCGGCAGTTTTACGAAAGCGGCCCAGCGGCTTTACATATCTCCCACAGCGGTAATGAAGCAGATAAACGCTCTTGAAGATCTTGTGGGAATTAAACTTATTGAAAGAACCCACAACGGCGTTAGACTGACAAAATCGGGAAGCGTAATTTACCGCGACGCAAAATTCATCATAGACTATTCCAAAAAATCAATAGAGGAAGCACGAAAAGCAGATATTTATTATGACACAACATTTTGCGTAGGGACGTCGCTTCTTAACCCCGCAAAACCCTTTATGGACATATGGTATAGGGTAAACAAAGACTTCCCCGACTACAAGCTCCACCTTGTTCCCTTTGAGGATAACCACGAAGGAATACTTTCCGAAATTGAAAAACTGGGCGAAAAATTCGACTTTCTTATCGGCGTCTGCGATTCAAAGGAGTGGCTTTTGCGCTGTAACTTTCTCCCCCTGGGAAGGTATAAAAAGATGGTAGCCGTGCCTAGAGAGCACCCTCTTGCAAAGAAAGAGCGAATAAATATTGAAGATTTATACGGCGAAACGCTGATGATGGTGCGCCGCGGCGATTCAGGGGTCAACGACTTTCTGCGCAACGATCTTGAGAAAAACCACCCTTTGATAAATATAGAGGATACGCCTCAGTTTTACGACCTTTCTGTTTTCAACCGCTGTGCCGAAACGGGCAACGTCCTTCTTACCATTGAATGCTGGCAGGACGTTCACCCCGGTCTTGTTTCCGTTCCAGTTAACTGGGACTACAGTATTCCCTACGGCCTGCTTTACAGCCACGAAGCGCCAGACGATGTGCTTTTGTTCGTGGAAAAAGTACGGGAATTAAACGCCAAAGAAAGCGAAAAATAAACAAAAAATAATGCTCCCGGGTATCGAATGCAATCGGGAGCATTGCTGTATAACTTCTTTAAAATTAAGAAAGCCGCCGGACCTTTCGGACCGGCGGCTCTCTTTTTGTGCCGCAATGTATTTAAGGAATAATATTATTTTTGCTTTTTCTTTCTGGGCTTAGCAGTTGTAAGCACTGCGCCGCCGCAGACAAACAACACAAGTCCGCAAACAAGCGTCAAACTTTCAAAGCCTGTATTTGGCGATTTCGTGCTTGTATCTTTATCAACAGGTTTATAATTCGGGTCTTCTGCGCCGCATACGGTGCACTTGCCCCTTTCAAAGTTATGACCCGTTGCCTTAATATCAGTCAGCTCTATTGTGTTAGAATAGGTTTTGCCCTCAAACTCAACACTTGCCGTATAAGCAGTTACGCCGTCTGCCGTGCAGGTGGCTTTTGTCTTAACAACGGCCGTTATCTTCGCGTCCAAAGTTTCAACATGGTCTGGGTCATTTTTACAGGTAAATGTTACCTTGCAGGTCTTTGCGTCATCAGACCAGTTGAACTGGGGCTCGCTCCAGTTATGGCCGATAGGATTGCCGTTTGTAAAAGTTTCAGTTCCTGCCGCGCCGCATACACACGATTTGTAATATTCGGTCGCTCCTGTACACGTCGGGTCACTCGCTTTGTAAGTATCTGAAACAACCTGTTTGTCAAAAACATGGCTGTGAACCGCACTGCGGAAATAACTGCTGTAACCCGTTATCGCTGTTTCTGCCGATAAGGGAGAATTCTCGGTCTTTTGGGCGTTTTCTTCGCTGTCTCCTGTCCATACATCAATCAGTTCTCCTTCAGCAGGAGTAATTTTGAAAGATTTTCCGCCGCCGATTGCCGCGTATTGCTCTCCTCCTTTGGCGGTAACATCTGAACTGCCTTCAATTTGAAGGTTATTATATGCGTAAATACCCCATGCACTTGTGGAGAAAGCCTCAACTTTACTGTTAGTTATTACAACATCATTTACTGCGACTAAATTCATACCGTCAGTATTAGAGATAAACGTGCTGTCGGAAACACGGATGTCCCCTGTCATACTATACAATGCAGTTCCATTTACGTCCTTTACAGTAACGCTACTGTTATCCTCTATAACAATATCGCCGTCCGTTCCCATCAAATCATTGCCGGCTCTAATCGCTATACTTCCGCTGGTAGACGCGGTACTTGCATCTACCTGAGAGTTGCTGATATATATGTCATGATCGGAGCATATGGCGCCGTAACCATTCTCAGACAATATATCAGCACAAACCGTACTATCGGAAATAATAATGCCACCGTTTCCGATAATAGAGTTTGTATTTGCAGAATTTCCAACAGACTTTACGTTGGCGCCGTTAATAACAGACACGGTGCCTCCCGCATGCATACCCATACCTGAAAACGGAGCTTTATCCACTACGCTGATATCCAGCTCTGCGCCGTCAACAGTAATACTTCCGATATTGATTTTTCCTATACCATAGTAAACGCTGTTAATGGTCAGCTTGTCGCCTTTTATGGTAAGCAGTCCTCGGTCTCTGCTGAAGATACCGCCTGTAACTGAGGTAATATAATTTTCGCCAATCAGGTTGATATTCAGATCTCCGTCAAACATGATTGCGCCTTTGCTGTTATCGTTCTCATTCTGTTTGTAATCAATAACGGCATTGTTCAATGTCAGCGTATTTGTATTAGGGTCATATACAGCTTCGCCGTCGCCGCAGTTTACTGTATAGTCTTTAGCCGCAAGTATATCGGTTCCGTTTACCGTCAACTCTGTAAGAGGCGCCAAAGTTTTGCCGTACTCTATGGTTATTTTTTTATCTAAACCTGTAAATACTTCGCCGCCGATTGTAACCGTGCCGCCCTTTTCGCTTCTCAGCGCCTGCACGTCGGTAATTATCTGCAATTTCTCTATTTCAGAAGAAATTGACAAATCTTTATCAGCAATTATGCCAAACGTGTTTGCCGTTATATTGAGGGTGCCCGAACCTTCAATACTGAGGCTGCCCTCCTTGGCATATATACCATAGGGCAAACCGCCGTCCAGCGTATTGTCTCCCACCAACTTGATATTTAGATCGCCCTTTGCGTAAATACCGCTTATATCATCAAATTCATCAATATGAACATCGTTCAGCGTCAGCGTGTTTGTATTTGGATCATACACGGCCGTACCGTCCCCGCAGTTTACTGTATAATCCTGCGCGGTAAGAATATCCTCGCCGTTAACGTTTACTTCCGCAGGAGCCGCCGCAAATACCGTTGTTGGCAGTAAACACGCCAGCATAACAAGCGACAGCAGTACAGCAAGTCCTCTTTTTATTTTTTTTGATTTCATAAATTTCCCTCCTATTTATATTAGGTATGATTTGTCTGATTGCGCTGTTTAACATAAAAGCTTTCAGAAAAATCAATATTATCCCTTAATTTAACTATATCACAAAAGAGATTTTTTGAAATCACCCGTGAAAGGGGTTAAAACGGGTAATGCCCGCGGAAGATACCGCAGGCATTTTTAAATCAGCATATATTTTTTGAGATCCTGACGGCGGCTGATAGCGAGTTTTTGCATTGCCGCAGAAATGTGGCGCTTCACCGTGTTGGGAGATATGTTCATATGGTCGCCTATCTCCTGATTTGTCCAGCCCCTTGCCGCCAGCATTGCGGCGGCAAACTCAGTTGTAGTAAGATTATCCGCAACGTCGTGACCGGTTACAGGGTTGTGGATCTTGCGCCAGCCGGCGGAAAAGCGGTAAGTGATGGCAATAATCCGCTTAAAATCCTCAGGCCAGTCCTTTTTTATCACCGCTTCCAGCATTCCGCCCAGAAGTCCGTGATGCTCACCGAGTCCCTCGATAAGATCGTCAGGACGGGCGAGTTCCCAGGCGGCAAGTAAATGTTTTTCTGCTTGGTCCGACTGTCTAAGGCTCATATAGTCCATTACCGCCACCAGGTGAAGATAAATCGCAGAAATCGGGTAATCCTCACCGTGCATTGCAAGAGTTGCTTCTACAATTCCAAGGCTTTTTGAATAGTCTTTTTGCAGATATGTGTAATGCGCCTGAACGTACAAAGCGAAAGCTCTCAGACCCGGAGGGAGCATCGGAAGATACTCGCCTGAAGAGGGCAGTTTTTCCGGCAAAGGGAGATGCAAAAGAACGACTGCGGCATAATTTATAAACGCGGCGGCGGCTTTTAATTGGGGCGGCGAGTTATCATCCAGCGTTTCAATGGTACTTTTTACCTCCCGCAGAGCGTATCTTGCACGGTTTATCTGACCTATTGAAAGATTTGCGTAGGCATAGATAAGGCAGGCTGAAAGCCGCAGAGCGGTATCTGAATGAGTAAGGTATACTTCCGCTTCTTTCGCCGCCTCTTCGGGATTTCCGCTGAAATAGCGGTATTCCGCCAGCGCAATATTTTTTTCGTCTGTATCTTTCATATTTTCAATAGTTTGGAGGCAGTGCCCCGGCTCAAAAGCAGTATTCAAAAGCGGCATAAGACCGGGGAACGACGCGGGCTGTCGCTTCTTGATAGGCGACGAAGAATTATCTTTTGATTTTCGCGGATCCGTTGGCTTTTGCGCATTTTCAGGTATTCCCCAGGCCGCTCCGAATTTCTTCACTCCGTCGATACGCCCCAGCGAACAGTATTTTTGCACCAGTCTTTCGGAAATTTCCCATTTTTCCGCGGCTTCACGCACCGTAATATAATCCATATACCGCCCCTCCGTATACATTAAAATAAGAAAATTACTGTTCGCTTCTCCGAACACTTTTATTGTATTCGTTTTTCCGAACACTTTCAAGAGCGGTTTCTCTATTTTTTGTTTTTTCAGCATTGTTCGCCGAAATTTGTAACAGCGGTGCAAAAAGGCGACACTTATATAGTGAAAGAAAAAACGAAAAGAGGATGATTTTATGAAAACAAAAAAATTAGCCGCTGTTATCGTGCTGGTTTTCAGCATTGTAATAATTTTTTGTTCTTGTTCAGGCGGGGCGCTGACCGCCAATACCTCTGGAAGTGATATTGATAAAACTAACAGCAAAACAACTGACCTTGAGCCGGCCCTTGATATTAAAATTGACAAAACTACTTTTGAATTGGGCGACACGGCTGAAATTGAAATTACGAAAAACGACAGCTGTACCGGCGATGTAAACGTTGTCTGCTCAAACGATACCGCATTTAAAATTGACGGCGAAAATGTAACGGCGATTACAACAGGAGAAGCAAAAATATATCTCCAATGCGACAACGCAAAAAGCCGTGAAATAGAAATAGAATGCGTTGTTTTTGCCGACAGCATAACTCTTGATCAAACTGCAATAAAAATCAAAACTGGTAATGAAAGCAAACTTTCCGCAACTATCTCTCCCGCAGAAACCACAAACCAAACCATAACATGGAGCAGTAAAGACGAAAGCATCGCCAAAGTAAATGAAAAAGGCGTTGTAATCGGAAAATCTGTTGGCACAACAACAATAATTGCCTCGGATTCAACAGGCAAGGTTAAAACCGAATGCTCTGTTGAGGTTCTGCCTGTTGAAGTTGAAAAGGTGACTGTAAGCGACTCTCATGTTGAACTGGGAAAAGGACAGAAACTCATTATTACCTCTTCTGTTGAGCCGTCAAACGCAACATACAAATCGTTAAAATGGTCGTCATCAGATACAAGCGTTGCGGATTATTCTGACGGTATAATTACTGCAAACGGAGTAGGTTCGGCTCAAATTACCGCCACCGCTTCAAACGGAAAATCAAGCAAAATCTCCGTTAACGTAACAAAGAATAAAAAATCTAAAACTATGTACACCACCGTGGTGCTGAACGTTCGCTCCAGACCTTCTTCTAACGGAAGCGTTATTTATCAGCTTGCATCCGACAGGGCGGTTGACGTTGTAAAAGACGGCTACTGGTCTATGATAAATTTCTCGTCAGGTAAGGTGGGTTACGTCAACTCTTCTTATCTTTCCAGCGTAAAGCCTTGCAAAATCAGCAATGTACCTTATCTAAATCAGTTTTCTCTGGGCTATCCCACAGGCTGTGAAGCGGTTTCTGCAACAATGGTGCTTAAATTCCACGGCTACGACGTCAGCACAAGCAAAGTTGTCAGCGCTATCCCAATGGGCGAATCGAAGCATCAGGTTGACGGCAAATGGGTAGGCGGCAATCCTTTTGAAGTGTTTGTCGGTCATCCGTCAAAAGGGCTGAGCACAGGCTCATACGGCTGTTTTGCAAAACCTTTGGCTCATGCTATGCAATCCATCGCAGGCAGCAAGGTAAAAAACGTTTCAGGATGCAGTGTTGATACCCTCTTTGATTATGTGGAAAAAGGCGAGCCCGTTGTTGTGTGGTGCGTAAAAAACGGCAACCCTGTTAAAAGCGGCGTCACATGGTCTTATCCTGACGGTAGCGGCAAATTTGACGAATTGGTGGGCGAGCATTGCGCGGTTTTAATCGGATATGACAGCAAAAACGTTTACCTCAACGACCCCTCGGCAGGCCAAAATGTAACCCAGCCCATCTCTGCATTTGAAACAAATTTCAAAAAACTCTACTCCCAGGCAATCGTAGTTTTATAACAAAAAGCACCGGTAAAAACCGGTGCTATTATTTTAACTACGTTCTTATATACGCTTTGTCCTTGTCAGGAACTCCGCCATCATCTGAAACATACCTTTCTGCCCTCATATGAAGATCATATTTCTCTCTAAGTTCGGCTATTCTCTCCATTGCAGATGATTTATGGTGGATATCCAGTGAAGCCTGGTCTTTCCATTCGTCGATCAGCAAAACTGTTTCCGGGTCGTTAAGAGGCATAAAATATTCATATCTTAGGTTTCCCTCAGCGTTGCGAATCATATCCGCAGTTTTGCTGTTTTCCATTTCTTCAGCAAATTTCCTCGCGCTACCGTTTTCACCTGTATAATATAGATTTACAACAATGCTCATTATAAATACTTCCTATAAAATTCTGTTATTTTGTCAAATGGAATAATATCCGTCTGGTCATAAAGGTCTGTATGGCGGGCGCCCTCAATAAGCATAAGTTCCTTGTTGTCGCCCTTGAGCTTTTTAAAAGCGTCCTTGCTGAAATAACAGGAGTGCGCCTTGTCGCCGTGGATAACTAAAACCGCACTTCGTATCTCATCGCTGTACTGAAGAATAGGCATATTCATAAATGAAATAGACGATGTAACGTTCCAGCCGTTGTTTGAATTAAGAGAACGGGTATGATATCCTCTTTCAGTTTTGTAATAAGCGTAATAGTCTTTTACAAACTGGGGTGCGTCATCGGGCAAAGGATCAACCACTCCACCGGCAAGGGCGTAAGTTCCGTTTTTATAATCCTTAGTACGCTGAGCGCAAAGCGCTTTTTTCTTGTTGTATCTGGCTTCTTCGCTGTCTTCACTATCAAAATAGCCGTTAGCGTTTACCCTTGTCATATCATACATCGTTGAGGCTACAGTAGCTTTTATTCTCGTATCATTAGCAGCGGCGTTGATTGCCATTCCGCCCCAGCCGCATATTCCCAGAATACCTATCTTTTCAGGGTCTACATTGTCCTGAACCGAAAGGAAATCAACTGCGGCGCAGAAATCCTCAGTATTTATGTCGGGGGAAGCAACATATCTAGGTGTGCCGCCGCTCTCGCCTGTATATGACGGATCAAAAGCGATGGTAAGAAATCCTCTTTCTGCAAGTGTCTGGGCATAAAGACCTGACGACTGCTCTTTAACTGCACCGAAAGGACCGCTTACGGCGATTGCGCTGAGTTTTCCCTGATAATTTTTCGGAACATACATATCTGCCGCGAGGGTAATACCGTAACGATTGTAAAAAGTTACTTTCTTGTGATTAACCTTTTCGCTTTTCGGAAAAGTTTTATCCCATTCTTCTGTAAGCTTTAATTTTTCCATTATATATTGCCTCCTGATAATAAATATTGACCGAAAATTATTTTTCTGCTATATTTACTATAATACATAAACCTAACTTTAGGTCAAGGGTTAAATTAAAATTTTTCGAGGAGAATAAAAATGTATTCAATAGGACAGGTTTCTGAAATGTTCGGATTGCCAATATCAACTTTGCGCTACTACGACAAGCAGGGACTTTTTCCCGATATGGAGCGCTCTTCGGGGATACGCAGATTTTCCGATAAGGAAATAGAAGCACTAAGGGTAATCCAGTGCCTAAAAAAATCTGGGTTGGAGATAAAGGACATCAAGCAGTTTATGGAGTGGTGCAAGAAAGGACCGAAAACATACGAAAACCGCCGCAATCTGTTTGTCAGGCAGAAAGAAAATGTTGAGGCTGAAATAGAAAAACTTTCTAAAGTGCTGGATATGCTGAAGTTCAAATGCTGGTACTATGAACAAGCAATCAAGGATAACGGCGAGGCCAATTTAAAAGATCTGCCCAGCGACAATATGCCTGAGGATATAAAAAAAGCCTACCAAAACGCCCACGGAGAATAACTACCAGTCTCAGCTAAATAGGGAACTAAAAAACATACCAAAATGTACACAAAAACAAAAAAGCACCCTTAAAAGCGCATGGATATGCGCTTTTAAGGGTGTTGTGACAGTAGCACTTGTTATGCAAATTAAAATTGCATTTATTTTTTGCTAGATAAATTTAATAATATCAAGTTTTATTCATCTCTTAATATGTAAAATTACCTGTCCATTTTCCGCAATATGAACAAGACCAGCTTTCATATCCCGATGGACATTTTTTTGTATATTCTTCCCATGTCATTTCACCGCTTTCTAACATGGAACCATATTTATCACATATACTTGAAAAATATTTATCCACCGCATTTCTACTGCTAAACCATCTTCCCATGTTACCACAAGCAATACTGTGATTATTGTTATTAGTACAATGAGATTTAGGTGAGGTTGTTTTTCTTTCAGATGTGCTTCTTGCTTTGCTCTGTGATTTTTGAGTTGTGGTTGTATGTCTCTTTGTAGTACTTGGTGAATTGTGTGTTGTAACAGCTTTTGAGACCGCTGTCGTTGAAGTAGTTGCTGTAGTTTTCGGTTTTGTTTCAACATGATTATCAGTTGTGCTTTTTGGCTTTACAGATATAGTTTCAGACACTGAAGATGTACTCTGTTTTTGTGTGGTAATAACAGCGGCGTCTTTTTCTGAACATGACGAAAACAAAGCCGACATAACAAATATCGAAATTATAATTATACTGATTCTTTTCATTTCCATCTCCACTGTTAGTGATTTATCACTACTTGATTTATATTATACATTAAACAAGTTGAATTTTCAAGATATCGTTAGTTATATATCACTAACAAGGCGCATGTTAGTGATATATCATCATAATATAAATTATGGTGAGGTGCGCCTATGGGTGTTTGCGACTTAGTAGTTAAGAGAATATACGAGTTGTGCAAAGAAAGAGGAATCACTCCAAATGCCTTAAGTTATATGTCGGGCATTTCACAATCAACTATCAAAAGCATTCTTAACGGAGAAAGCAAAAATCCTGGAATAGTCACAATTAAAAAAATATGTGATGGTTTCGAAATATCCCTCATTGATTTTTTCAATACTGAAGAGTATCTTAATTTGGAACAAGAAATCAAATAATAAAAAAGTCCCCAAATCTTGTATTAACAAGATTTGGGGCTTTTCGTTTATATAAAGTTTTTAACACTTTAATTTACTCCGAAAAATCTCCTAACTGCTTTTTTTGCGGTTTCATCATCGAACTCCGCTTTCTTAAACAAACACAAATATATAATTGCGAGCAGACTGTAATAAATATTAGCTCTGTCTCCCCACTTAACTACTCCAGAATGAGTTTTATCATTACGAAGCTTTACAAAATTATGAACTGTTTCATAATTTATTGGTGGCAATGAATGACGCTTTATTATTTCATTAATAGTTTCTTCATTTTCTCTATAAAGGGCGAGTATTTTTTCTTTCAAAGTGTAATCAAGATACTTAAAGGCACTTTTAATAGTTGTCTTATCGTAAATATCCTTTCTATCATCAATACCTTCCGCATTGGCTTTTTCACTTTTTACAAATTCATCTATTGTATCATCAATTTTTTCTTTCAAGGTTTCAATAAATTTGTCTTTTTTTAGTTTTGATTTTCTCCAATCATATACAACTTCCAAAGCTGTACAAATATTTTGGATATCCGTAATCGACACACGATGAACATCTCTATTATCAACAGGTAAAAGAGACAGTAAAACATCTGCTTCTTTGCTTTCGGTTAAACTTATTAAATTTGGTATGCAATCAAAAATATTAAAAATATTGATTACTTTTTCCCATCTAATTTCAGAAAAATTACTATAACTGGTTAAGAACTTGCAAATCCCTGTATTAATATACTTATTCTGTTTAATTTTTTGACCGATCTGAACTTTGAAACGAATATTGTTTTTACCTGTTAAAATTGCTGCTAAGGATCTTATAATTCTATAATATTCAGGTATTTTATTAATTTGTTGTGCATTTTCAAATGTCAAACATATACCAGAATTTAACTCTCCTAAAACATATGAACCCGTACCCGTTTTCCTGTCTAATGTGCTTTCATTAAATACAGAAAACGTAAATTTAGCTTTTTCACCACATATTTCACATTCAATTGAACGCGTGAATTCACTCTTTGACCGTAATTTAATTTCCTCAACTCCATTATTTACTACATGGCTATTTGGCTCTACCGCCTTATGCGGGTTATATAATGAATTTATGTTGCCACCATAAAATGTTATATAATGGAACTTACCCCATTCCTCAGATAAAATATTAGAATTTATAGATGTTGATTTTACTATTAATGGTGTTGCAAATACTGCTTTTGGATTTAACCATTTTTGTTGCACAAATTTCGTGTTACGAAAGAATGCAATATCAACGTCATTGTCCTCTCCATATATAAATTCTGGCAATTCTATTTTTTGGGCACATATATTATTAACTATTTCAATTCTCTTTGCCGGATCATTTTCAGTTGGCATAAGCGAAACAATATGACCATTGACATTATATACAAAACCATCATCGCCTATTTGTAAATAACCATTAAAATTATCTTCTATCTTTGTCATATAAAACCGTGCGCTCCTTTGGTAAACTATAATTTTTACTAACGTGCCTATCATTTTAAGATATATTTTAAATTCTTGCAATAGAAAACGTTAAAATATAACATATCTGCTATATATTGTTTGAATTCCAATTATCCCGCACATCTTTCAATTTTTATTCACACTAATTATAATTAATTGAATAATAACTTGTACTCAAAATGTACTCACGGACAAAAAAAGAACCCCGAAAGCCCTGTATTCATCAGGGTTTCGGGGGTTTTGTTTATCATTCCCACTCCTAAGTACAAAACAGATGTTAACTAATTTCGTTTAGGAATTTTGATTTAATTTGATATAAAATGATACATATTATCTTAATTGTATAAGGTATATTGACTTTTGCTATCAAATAGCTATCATTCTGATGCTATCAAATGTAACATTAACTTGATTATTCAAGTGTCACATATAATACTGTTTGTCATTATCATAAAAATACTTTCTACAATGATTAAATTAAACTGTTTCTTATCATTTGAGTATAGCAAGCTTTTTCAACATCCACACAATTAGTCCTTGATGTGTTGTTAGACATTCAATAACAAGAACTGCAATTATTAGTATTAACCCCCAAATTATTGACCAAATAGCAATACCTCTTACGACGCTTTTTTTCGTTTCGTTCAGTAATTTATCATTATCAAAAGCTTCCGTAATTTCGGCTACTGATAACACCCCCGAATAATTATCTTTAAGGCAGAAATAAGCGTGTTGAGATTTCTTAATTTTAAACCTCGTCTCAAATATGCAGATTATCAAGTAAAAAAAAGATCCAATAACAAAAATCTCAATTACATATATAGTTTCTCTTGTGAAAATATGTTCCCATTTTTGAGTGCTTCCAATACGAGTTAGTACTACCGTAAAAAGGAAACCGAATATTGCAAGTAAATTGTTTTTGAATTTAGTTAAAATCGAAGTCGCATATTCGCCCACTTGACCTACTGTTTCTTTAATAAATTTTGCAATATCTCTTTTTAAATTCAAATACTCATCAACATTATTATGCAGATACAAATTATAATTTGTTTTAATTGCCTCAAAAACAGTATCATCTAAATATAGTATTGATTCATATTTACAGTACAATGTTATTACATTGTGCACAATCAAAGTTTTATCTGTTGAATTTCCATCTGTGTATATCCAAGTATAAATATTTTGCCATTTTTCATCTCCGTAGATAGAAGCGATTGGTATTTGATAATTAATTGTGCGTTGTCCATTAATTTGAATGTGAATCATATCATTCGACAAAGATGATGATGACGAAACATATGCAATTGACAAAATTGTGGCAATTTTATTAAACAATGGTTGTAAACGCTCATCGTTTTGAATAGCTCCTTGTATAATAAAGTCATCTGGAATTAATTCAAAAAGATTCATATTGTAAAAAGAAGAATTACTTTTGCAATCTTCTAATCGTGAAATTCTTCTAACCGATGGAATGAATGTTGCAACTTTAGAAGACATAAATGCTATTGTTCTTGTTGATAATGAAATCTCATAATCAAAAACTTCAAAAATCAAACTTTCTTGATTAGAAAGATGATTAGAAAACCACCTCATTATTTCACCCACAGGTCTTGAAAGCAGATCATCAGAAAACAGCTCATATGAATAAATTGAGAATTTATTATTTTCTACTGTTTTATTAATTTGAATACTAATTCTTATATTATCATCATTTTGCGATTCTTCAACAAACTCAGAATACTTTGCGGTATCAATGCAATTATTTGTGATTGTCATCAGATCATCGCTGTCATTTATTAATAAAATTTTTAAAGAATCACGCTTTGGTACATTTGTTACAATTTTATTGAATGTTTCGATAGATGGAAGTTTATCTAAAGTAATATTAAAACAGGCCTCAACAGTGTCTAAACGTTCTTGAACAACAATATCCGTATCGCTGAACACTTTGTTAATATTTGAAAAGAATCCCACAATAATTCCTCCCTTCATATAGATATTACCAACTTTAGCTTGTTTAAATCATTTTACATTCGAAATCGTTTGAAAGTATTGTCATTAGTAGATCTAACACGAATATATTTAATACCATTCTCTTCAACTGACTGCACAGTATTAGCAATATCTTCAATATTACTATTAATTTTCAATTCTATACCATCCGTTATTGGATAGACCTTTCTTATACGAGCATTAATAACACTACTAACAGGTGAAAACTGCTTATCAAAATGTCTTTTCTGTGGCAGTTCTAACATTTTATTTTGTAGATTTTTAATTCTTTCTTCTGTCATATAAACTGAATCTACAGGCTGATAGTGGTCTAATACTGAATTTATCATATTATTATAATCGATGTGGCTGTTATTCTTAAAATATCCAATAAAATGATTACGAATAATAGTATGATCCGGACTTACTACACCTTTAAAGTTTTGGTTTAATGTTGCTTCTATCGCTTTAAATGCTTTCAAAGTATTTGATTCATCACTATTCATTTCATCAAATTCAAGGAAACCATCACTCCAATATTTTGCAACAGTATTTGAATAAATTTTTGAATAAAACTCAACGCTATTTAAATCTGAAATATCAATAAGACAAGATTTCCATATAGTTTTTTTGTCTTTTGAAAAACCGGTTTTAAACGAAAAATCCGAATCATCAACCCATTCACTATGTTCAACTTTAGCAAGAAGATATGTATATTTTTTTTCATCACAAGAAAGCAATAAGGCCTGAATCAAACTTCCTTTTTGAACATTTGTTCTGGTGCGTGATATTTGTTCTTGCGCCTCTGTTTCTTTTAGCAATAGTCTCTTAGCAATGGTCTCCATTTTAGATAATACAGAGTTTTCATCTGATAAACCATTACATATCGAAAGAATGCAACTGATTACCTCTGTGGAATTAGAGCGTGTTTTATACTCACGCACAGAATCGTTATCACTTATATGGTTTATCAAATCAGTGACATAGGATTCAAATTCAGTTGGAATATCTCTTGAAATAACATCGCTATTTTCATAGTCAATAATATGAATTGCTTTTTGAATTATTTTCATTTTAATACTCTCCTATTTACTTAATTATATTATACTCCTCAATAAAGTTTCATTATACCATATGTGTGGAGGCAATTTTGAGTTAAATGCCTCTTCAAACATTGAATATAATTCTTTATATGTTTTGCCATTAGACACAATTTTTTTCAACTCAGATGTTTGCAAAGGAATTATTTTCATTCCGTTTACTGACTTTGAATAATCTTGTTGATCATAAAACGGTGTTGTTTTTCTGCTTCTAAAATCAGCAATAACATTTATATCAAGATACGGAGTTATAAACACACAATAAGAGTTCATATTTCCAGTTTTTATTAGGTGCTTTCCTAAATGTCTTGATACTGGTTCCATTTCCATTCTTCTTTGGTTTGTATCCGTTGCGAGAGTTGCCTCAATAAGTAAAGAATGTTGCGGATAGTACTGAGTTTGAGGATATTCATATACCAAATCTGCTTCTCCGCCACCTGCGTGGGTTTTTGGCAACAAATCAGCTTCCAATGATAATTTCATATAACTCAATATGTCGCCTTGTCTATCACTGATTTTGTACCAGATAATCCCAAGCACATATTCAAATATAGTTGGAATATCTGCATTATCCGTTACCATATTTCTAATTTCATTATCATTTCTTGATTTGAACAAGTCTAACAAGATTATTAATTTATCGTCAGTAAATTTTTCATCAATAAGATGATTAAATCGTTGATAACGATTCTCATTAACAATTCTGTAAGCTTCATCTATTGTGGTTACATTTACATTAAATTCCGCATTAATACCTTCTATGATAGCGGTTTCATTTACTGTTAAGACAGGATCAATGTCGGTTAATTCACAAGCAGCAAATAATAAATCTGACTCCTCAAAAGCCCTTAAATATAAACTATCAATAACAGAGTTAAAAAATTGTTTAGGGATAATATCTATCTTTACTAACTCATCTTCAAAGATGATTACTTCTGTGGTTTTAATATATCTTCTATTCAGATCTAGATAGTCAGATAATGTTGCTTTAGCTTTCATTAAATGCATTACTTTAAAGAAAGCTATTTTGAAATCCTGCTCGTTAGAGACATCTGAAAATGCATTTCTTTTTATATGTTTAATTGGATCTTTTTCAATCAGTTTTGTTGATATAGTATCAAATAAATAACTTCTCCAGAGCTTTCCTATTTTCACCTTTTTTGTTGCATCAAAAACATTCAGTGCACAATCAAGATTGTTGCTTACAAACAAATTATAAAGTTCATTATAAAGAGGGAGGTATGGCTTATCATAATTTCTACTCTTTCTATTCATACCAATGGTACAAATAAGTTCTTCATCAACATTATTATTTAAAAATAATGACAATGCCCGATTATAGTTATCCATTGAAAGCAATTTATCAACTATTATTTCATCAATCGTAATCCTGCCTTGTCTATATTCAAGAATTTTATTGCGAATATATTCTGTGTTATTTACATCAGTACATAATGGCAATAAATAAGTGTATTCATCAAGTGTCAGATAATCTAATTTTGACAATAGATACAATAATACTATAAACGGTCTTACTATGTCGCCATTAACGCAATTAAATGTTTTAAGTAGTTGTTTTAAATATACAAAACTATCTTTATCAATTTGTAAAGTGTTATCTGTTGAAAAATCACCAGTTCTGCTAATGGCTAACAATTCGGCTCCGGCAGGAGTAATTTTTCTATTGTCATTGATTAAACCAATATCAACAAGACCTGATGTTTTCTCTCTAGCATCCTTTGGCTTGTTTTTTGCTTCACCCTTAACAAATCCTTTATCTTTCATAAAATCATAATAACGAGCTTGCAGTTCATTATTGCTTGTCCAATTCGAATTTTGATTTTCTGCGAGATCCCAAAATTCATCTAAGAGAGTCAACTGTTCTTCAATTGTCTTGTTGAAATTTTTAGTTCTGAAACTTGTTGTACCAAGTCCCCAACAAAAACTTTTGTAAGGAATATTTACTGCCATACTATTTCTCCCTAGTAATTAGTAACTAATACTTCTTCACTTTTTGAGTCCCTGTTTTTTGTTTGATAATTTGAATTTGAATATCCGTAATTTAAATTATGGATTTTATATTTGTCTGTATTTTCTTTCAGCCAATTTATTAGGAGGGTATTTTCTTTACCCTTACTGCGCAACACATTAGAAAGTGCAAATCTAATATTGTTTTCTGTTAGCTTATCTAAAAATGATAATAAATCTTTCTCATCTTGCTCGTTCCAGCCACCTTGTTCATTATATGTAGCACAAGTAATCAAATAAGGTGGATCTATATATATAAAGTCATCATTATTGAAAAAGGTAACATCAAAAGTTCTAAAATCTTTACAAGCGAATTTACAATTCTGAGATTTTATTCTGTCTATAAACTCTGATAGTTTATTTTGCATATTCTTATTAAAATCTCTTTTACCGACTGGCAAATTAAATTCACCTTTCGAGTTAAACCTAATCTGATTATTGAAAGCGTATACAATCATCACATAAAGCATTATGTAATAGTAATAATCTTCTTCTTTTCTAGCATTAAAATCTTTTCTTAATTTTAAAAAATGCTCTCTATTGTAGTCACCTAATCCTTTTCCGCTTTCGCAGTTATAGAATTCATAGCCATTTTCACTAACAAGAGAGAGCTGATAATCGTTTATTGTTTTGTATATTAATTCGAAAGTTATACCTTTATCAAGGTTTTTAAAAGTGTTATAAAGATATAACAAATGTTCATTTAAATCATTGTAAATGACACTTTTGCTATTAACATTTATTCCTACATTACAACCTCCGCAAAACAAATCAACAAAACAATTTATCTTCTCTGGGAATAGGGGTAAAATTTGAGGAAGTAATTTGAATTTCCCTCCTGTATAGTTAAGAGGAGATTGAATTATTTTCTTTTCATTTCGTTGCAAGTACATAAAAATAATCTCTCTTCATTATTCGCTATTTCTGATTTTCCAGTTGTAAATGCTTTATAGCTTTCTGAAAATACCTGAACTGTTCCTTTTGCTTCGAGAATTCTCATTATATCTTCATCAGAAATTTTAGCGTTTGACCTGTTATTACCCTTTTCTGCCATATTGTTATATGACAACAAGATATATTTTGAATTAATATTACTAATTAATTGTTCGAAAACTTCTGTTGCACTTTGTGTGCAATATTTACTTTTTAAATTGCTTCTATCCATTTTTTTTGCTACGCCAAAGACTTCCGGTTTTTCCCATCTGGCAACATTCTCAAGCAGATGATATGCATCGCAATATTGTCTCGAGTTATATGGTGGATCAATATACACTAAATCTACTGCTATTTCTTTCACTAACTCATTTGCGTCCATATTAAAGCACTCATTGTTCTGATTGTTATTAACCTTAGCTAATGGTACATATAATTCGAGTGATTTTTCAAATTCAACACCTTTACGATAAGCATCATAATGACCGCAAGTATTTGCGATTTTATCCATTGCGTAAAGCAAAGAAGTTATTAGTATAGCTTTTTCCCTTTTGTTTAAATCACCATTTTTAAATGAATTTTCGATGCACTCTCTTATATGCCCGATTTTTGAGCAATCATTTCTGCTAAAATATGTATCCGCAAAATTTGCTGTCATATAATTATCTTCATATCTATCAAACTCATTGAACGAGATAATATATTCTACAATTTTATCTGGATCATATTCTTGAGGAGCAAACCAAGCATAGTTACAAATATAGTTACTATACATTAAATCATTTGTAATTATAGTTTTATCAGGAAAAGCTGATGAAACAGCTCCAGTTCCTGCAAAAATATCTGCTATGGAATCTACATTTTCACAATTATTATTAATGACTTCCTTAATAAAAGGTAATAATTTATATTTATTGCCTAAGTATCTTCTGTTATTTATAAGAGATGTTTTATATGTTTTTTTCGCTGCTATATTCATTTTCATACACCTCTTTCATATCATAACATAGTTTAAAACACATTGCATTTAAAGTACAATAATTGGTACTATATCAAATGCAGTTTTATACAATATATGCGTTTTTGAATATACACATATATTATATATTTATTTTAATAATAAGTCAATTAAGATTATGAGGTTCCAATAAACTATGAAGAGGCGGTATATTCCGCCTCTTCATTTATGCTTTGTAAATTAACTCATTATTCACAATCTCCCTTGCACGGTGGGCGATATTGTTCATTCTGCCTACCCATTCCATTTGATTTTCTGCTTTGAGTTGTTCTGTTACGCCTTCTTGCTCTGCCATTTGCTTTATCAGGCGGTCGTACATCTTCTTTGCACTTACATCAATCTTGTGGAGGTATGAGTTGAGCTTGTCTGTGGTTAAAAGATTGTAGTAGAAAAGTCTGTGGTTTTCTAACAGATAGTTTTTGTGGCGTTGCCCCCATACGCCAATGGGGTAATTGGTATCTAATGAGATTAGATTTGGCAGATAAACCTCGCCAACTCGTCTGTAAGTAAGTTCTGTTCTTTCGTCTTTCATAATTTAAAGTTCCTTTCCTTATTTTTCGTTTGGTTTTTAATTTGTGACAAAATGTCAGCAAGTTTGTCCTTGCCTAAAAATCGTTTAATTGTTTTAAAATCTTTCAGCTCCTTTCTCAACTGCAAATTTTCCTTGAGGTATTTTGTGTTTAACTGTTTCAGCTCGTGGTTTTCCATTTGCAAATTTTGAACTTTACTGCTGGCTTCACGGTACTGATTTTTATAGTTGAAATATTTTATAAAGCACCTTTTGGCAAATTCTTTATGCTTGGAGAATATCGGCTCTATTCGGCTTTTGTACGATTTTGCATTTTCAAATTTATTAGGTTCGGGGAGAGAATATGTTTGATCAAATTGCTGTTCGGAAAACACATCTTCAATTTTTTCTTTACAGTCTGCTAAATTTACAATATTGTCTTTTAAAACGCTGCACTGCCGTTCCAGATCAGCAACTTCTTTTGTTCTTTCCTGCTTTTTGTAGTCAAGAATAGATAAATGTTCCTTGTCGTTGCCTTGATATTCCCATTCAACATTGTGTTCAAGCATTACTTTTGAAAGTTCTTGCTTTTCAGAATTTACCCACTGACTCCATTCTGTTTCTTCACGGGTGCCGCCTTTAAATCCCTGACTTGAAAGCGCCTGCTTCATTGATACACGGGTGTCTAAACCTCTTTTACTGTTTGTTGTAAAAGGTATAAAGTCAATATGCAAATGAGGTGTTGCTTCGTCCATATGAAGATGAGCGTTGAAAACATACAAGTTAGGGTTTCGTTTCTTAAACTCTTTCATATATTCATCGAGAATTGTTTTTGACAAGTCTTTGTTGTGAGTATTAACACCCATATCACTTTTGTTTCCTACCTGAACAATTATCTCATAAAACGGCTTTTCCTGTTTGCCTTTTTGGATATGTTCAAGGTAGTTTTTTATTTTTCTGTCGCTTCTTTTTTGTCGGTCATTATACCGTTTCAAGGCTTCAGCAAACAGATGGTGATACGCATTTTCAAGACTGATATTTTCATATTCTATGTTGTCTTTTGTCTTGTTTTTATCAACATTATCAGCAATGAATTTGCGGCTATTATGATTTAAAACACCTTTTCCCAGTTCAATGCTTATACTTGTCAGAATCATTAATTATCATCTCCCTTCATATGATTTTCTTTCAGCTATACCGCAGAAGTTCTGTTACTCTTGTCAAGAGTAACGCAAAAGCACTTTTGACACTTCGCATCAAAAGTGCCCTTGCGCCCTGCGGGGCTTATTCATAATTTAAGTCGTATTATTCATTTCGGAAAGTATCGACAGGGATTGTTTTAAAAGCAAGCGTAATTTATTATCGGCATCGGTATGATTTTTCAGTTCTTCGGTTAGTTGCATAAGCTCGTTGCGCAGAGCTTTGTAAACTCTTGGACTACCCTTAACAATAACATCTCTTTGCAACACTCTGCTTATGATATAGTCCTGTTTGTTAAGACCTGATAATTTGACATAATCGTCAAGCAGTTGTGCCTCCTCAGGCGACATACGAAATGCTACAGTCTTATTTCTCCAGCGGTTATGTTCGTCACGGTTTTTCTCTGACATTTCAAACAGCTCCTTTGCTTAATAAATCTAACTTTTCTGCCATTTCCGTCTGCTTTGATGGGAACAGGTGAGCATATCGGTAAGTTACTTCTATGCTCTCGTGTCCTAAACGGTCTGCTATTGCCAAGGCTGTGAATCCCATATCAATTAAAAGTGATACGTGACTGTGACGCAGATCGTGTATCCTTATACGCTTTACTCCAGCAGCTTTTGACCCTCTGTCCATTTCGTGATGAAGATAGCTTTTTGAAACAGGGAAAATTCTGTCATCTTCACCTGCCGAATAAAACATATTTATATATTCCTGCATTTCCTCATTCAAGAAATTTGGCATTTTAATCGTTCTGTTACTCTTTTTAGTTTTCGGAGAGGTAATAACATCTCTGCCTTTAAGTCTTTGATATGACTTGTTAATAGTTACGGTTTTTGCGTTGAAGTTAAAATCTTTAGGAGTTAAGGCAAGCATTTCTCCCTCACGGATACCGCACCAGTAGAGCATTTCAAAGGCATAAAACGAAACAGTTTTATCCATCATTGCTTCTGAAAACTTTTTGTATTCGTCTAAAGTCCAAAACTGCATTTCCTTGCGTTCTTCGGTTCCCATATTTCCTGCAATTGCAGCCGGATTTGATTTTAAACCATAATAGCGTACTGCGTGATTCAACATAGCGCTTAATTGATTGTGAACAGTTTTTAGATATGTTTTAGAATACTTTTTTCCTCTTTTGTCAGTTAGCTGTCTGATCTCGTTTTGCCACTCGATTACATTTTTTGCAGTGATGTCACAAAGCCTTTTACTGCCGAAATACGGAAGTATCTTTTTCTCAATAATACTTTCTTTGGTTATCCAAGTGTTTTCTTTTAATCGTGGTTTTATATCATTTTCGTAAAGCTCGGAGAATGTGCTGAATGACATTGTTACATCGGCTTGCTTTTGAGATAGGAACTCTCTTTCCCATTCCTGAGCTTCTCGTTTTGTTGTAAAACCTCGTTTGAATTTCTGTTGCCTTTCGCCTTTCCAGTCAGTGTAGCGAAACTGCACATACCAAGTTCCGTTCTTTTCATTTTTGAATGCGCCCATTTTACTCCTTCCTTTCGTCGTTAGATTTTGTTGAATAAAATTTTTCGTGGAAAAACTTTCTGTCTATTCTTCCTGCAATGGTAATACAGCCTTTTTCTTTAAGCTCCTTATTAAGCCGGCGTATCAGCTTATACGCATAGGGAACGGACACTCCCATTTCTTCTGCAACTTCTTCAACACGCATAAATATTTTATCTGACATAATTTATATCTCCTTTACTTATACTAAGCAATTTTGCTTAGTATCATAATACTAAACTTATTTGCTTATGTCAAGTGGTTAGCAAGAAAAAATATAACATATTTGCTATATGTATCTTGACATAACTTAAACTTATATGTTATGATTTTGTCATTACAAAATGAAAGGTTGTTAATTATGGCTATTGGAGAAAGAATTCGTTTTTTTCGTAATCTTAACGGAATGACGCAAAAATATCTTGGTATTTTGGCTGGCTTTTCAGAAAAAACTGCTGATATTCGTATGGCGCAGTATGAATCGGGAACGAGAACACCGAAAGCGGACTTAATTAAGACTTTGTCACATATATTTGATATTTCGCCTGAGGCATTAGATGTGCCTAATATTGATAATGGTATAGGAATAATGCATACACTTTTTACACTTGAAGATTTGTATGGTATAAAAGCGAAAAAGGTAGGCGATGAAATACATCTGTGTTTTCCTCAGAATAATCCTGCTACCGGCAGGTCAATATATAAAATGCTTGCGGTTTGGGCAGATGAGTCAGAAAAATACGCAAACGGAGAAATAACTAAAGATAATTATGACAAGTGGCGTTATAAGTTCCCCGAACTTGATAAATCTCAAAACTGGGTAAAAATATCTCCGTCACAGGAATTAAGTGATGAACTTACAAAAAGATTTAAAAAATTCACAAAACTATAAAAGAAAAAGGCATTACCGACTGCAAAAGTCAGTAATGCCTTTTAAATTATTAAGATAATTGTACCTGCAAGCCACAGAAAACGCAAAATAAATGCGTTTTGCCGCCTGCTATCATTTTGCTATCAAATCGTAAATTTCCAAGCCAAAAAACCTTTATTTATGCGGTTTTTTAGGCTTTACGATTTATTCCCACTCCACGGTGCCGGGGGGTTTGGAGGTTATGTCGTAGGCGACGCGGTTTACGTGCTCTACTTCGTTGGTTATGCGGTTGCTGACGGTTGCCAGGATATCGTAAGGGATACGCGCCCAGTCTGCCGTCATGAAATCGTCCGTAGTTACGGCGCGGATAACAACAAGGTGGTCATATGTGCGGTGGTCGCCCATTACGCCGACGGTCTTTACGCAGGGAAGAACGCAGAAGAACTGCGCCATCTCTTTTTCGTAGCCGTTCTTTGCCATTTCGTCGCGCAGAACCCAGTCTGCCTCCTGGAGAACCTTAACTTTATCCGCAGTGATCTCGCCAAGAATTCTAACGCCCAGTCCGGGGCCGGGGAACGGCTGGCGCCATACAAGTTCCTTTGGAATTCCCAGCATTTCGCCGACTCTGCGCACCTCGTCTTTGAACAAATCGCAAAGCGGTTCGATAAGGCCGAGGAACTCAACATCGTCGGGCATTTTAACCTTATTATGGTGGGTTTTGATGGTATCTGCATCGCCCTTACCGGATTCGATACAGTCGGGATAAATTGTGCCCTGGGCAAAGTAGCCGAGGGAATCCTGCTTACGAATTTCGTCCCAGAAAACGTTGAAAAACTCTGTGCCGATAATCTTTCTCTTCTGCTCCGGGTCGGTTACGCCTTTAAGCGCGGTAAGAAATCTTTCCTGGCAGTTGACGCGGACAAAATTCATATCAAAAAGGGAAGTGAAAGTTTTTTCAACGATATCGCCTTCGTCTTTTCTCATCAGACCCTGGTCAACAAACACGCAGGTAAGCTGTTTGCCCACGGCGCGGGAGAGAAGACCTGCGGCAACGGAGGAATCAACGCCGCCGGAAAGGCCGAGAATAACGTTTTTATCGCCGATTTTTTCGCGAAGCTCAGCAACTGTCTTTTCAATAAAATTATCCATTCTCCAGTCGCCTGCACATTCGCAAACGGAAAACAGGAAATTGTGGAGAATATTTTTGCCGTATTCGGTATGGGTAACTTCCGGATGGAACTGCACCGCATAAAGCCGCTTTTCTTTATTTTCCATTGCGGCGCAGGGGCAGTCGGCTGTTTTAGCGGTAACCTCAAATCCCTCGGGAGCCTCTGCGATATAGTCGGTATGGCTCATCCAAACGGTTGAAGTTTCCGGCACGTCTTCAAAAAGAGCGCCGAGCACAGCGGTGAGAGATATTTTGCCGTATTCGGAAACGGGAGCTGTCTCTACTCTGCCGCCCAGCATCCAAGCCATGAGCTGGCAGCCGTAGCAAATTCCCAAAACGGGAACGCCCAGTTCCAGCACCTCGGGAGTATAATGGGGCGATTTCTCGTCGTAAACGGAATTCGGTCCGCCTGTAAAGATAATGCCTTTATAATTTCCGGCTTTTATTTCATCCAGGGAAACGGTATAAGGCAAAATCTCCGCATAAACGCCTTCGTCTCTTACACGGCGGGCAATCAGCTGATTATACTGACCGCCGAAATCAAGCACAAGTATTTTTTCCATACAATATCCTCTCTGACAGATTATGCTCTGTAAATAATAGCCTCTCTTTCAGGGCCGTTGGAAACCATGGTTATCTTGTGGCCGATCTCTTTTTCGATGAATTCCACGTAATCCTTTGTTTCCTGAGGCAGTTCGTCGTAATTGCGAATGCCCTTGATATCGCAGTGCCAGCCTTTAAGAGTTTTAAGCACGGGCTTGCACTTTTTAAGTATAGTTGTTGTGGGGAAATCCTTAATAACTTTTCCGTCGTATTCATAGCCGACGCAAACTTTGATTTCCTCAAGATAAGACAGGCAGTCAAGCGCTGTCATTACTACCTGGGTTGCACCCTGGCACTCAACGCCGTAACGTGTTGCAACGCAGTCAAACCAGCCAACGCGGCGGGGTCTGCCTGTTGTTGCGCCGAACTCGCCCTTGTCGCCGCCGTGAATTCTCAGCGCCTGAGCTTCATCCTCATCAAGGATTTCAGAAACAAACTCGCCTGCGCCGACAGCAGAAGAATAAGCCTTTGTTACAACTACAACGTCCTCAATCATATGGGGCGGAATGCCTGCGCCCACTGAGCCGTAACCCGCAAGGGTGGGAGAAGAAGTAACCATCGGATAGATACCGAAATCAGGGTCTTTCAGTGTTCCCAGCTGACCTTCCAGAAGGATGTTCTTGCCGTCTTTGAGCGCCTGCATAAGATAAGCGTGAGTATCGCAGACATAGGGTTTGATCATCTCTCTGTATTTTACGCAGGTTTCATAAAGTTCTTCCTCATCAAGAAGAGGCTTATGATAAACGTGCTCAAGCATAAGATTTTTAAGAGTACAGATATTTTTCAGCTTAGCTTTAAGGGTCTCATCGTCAAACAGTTCGTTTACCTGAATTCCGATCTTAGCATACTTATCGCTGAAGAAGGGAGCAATACCGCTTTTGGTTGAGCCGAAAGCATTTTTGCCAAGACGTTCTTCCTCGTATTCATCAAGTTTGATATGATACGGCATAAGGATCTGGCAGCGTTCGGAAACAAGCAGACGGGGATTAAGACCTGCCGCCTTAACGTCCTCAAGTTCCTTGCAGAATTTGTTGATATCCAGCGCCACGCCGTTGCCGATAATGCAGGTTGTGTGATCATAGCACACGCCTGACGGCATCAGATGAAAGGCGAAACGGCCATGCTCATTGATAATCGTGTGGCCCGCGTTTGCGCCGCCCTGAAAGCGGATGATAATGTCGCTTTTCGCGGCAAACATATCAGTGATCTTGCCTTTGCCTTCGTCGCCCCAGTTGGCGCCGACTATTGCTCTTACCATAGTGAGTACACTCCCGGTTTCATAAAATTTTTATTCGGCAGAACCGAAAAAACAATGCACGGTGATTGGGCGCATTGCCCAGACCCGTGCCCTTGTTTGATTATATTATAATTAAGTAACTAATGTCAATAAATAAACGTCATTCTATTGGAAGATATGACAATTTTCGTCGAATTGAATAAAAATCAGCTCAACTTGCGGCCCATTATGACGCCCATAACCGACGCCATCATAAGGCCTCTTGTCCATCCGCTGGAATCGCCCAGACAGTGCAGACCCTCAACGCTGGTATTGAAGTCCTTGTCCATCTTGATTCGGTTAGAATAGAACTTCAGTTCCGGAGAATACAGCAGTGTTTCATAAGAAGCAAAGCCCGGAACAACGTGGTCCACCGCCTGAATAAAGTTGATTATATTCGTCATCGCTCTGTAAGGCATTGCGGCGGTAATATCACCGGCGACAGCATCCGGCAGAGTTGGTCTTACGTTGGACTGAACAAGTTCCTTTTCCCATGTGCGCTTGCCGTCCAGAATATCGCCGAAACGCTGAACCAGGATCTGGCCCGCTGCCAGCATATTCGTAAGTTCGCCCACCTTCTGTGCATACTCGATAGGCTGGTTGAATGGGTAACTGAAGTTATGGGAACAGAGAATGGCAAGGTTTGTGTTGTCAGACTTAAGTTCCTTATACGAATGGCCGTTTACAACCGCCAGGTCATTGTCGTAATTCTCCTGGGCAACGAAACCGCCGGGGTTCTGGCAGAATGTGCGCACCTTGTTTTTAAACGGTTTTGGATAACCGATAAGCTTTGACTCGTAAAGCGCCTCGTTTACCTTTTCCATTACCTCGTTTCGGCACTCAACGCGAACGCCGATATCAACCGTACCCGGCTGATGAGCGATATTGTGCTCTGCGCATATCTTTTCGAGCCACTCAGCGCCTCTGCGTCCGGTGGCAACTATTGTATGGTCGGCATAAATTTCTTTTCTTGAGCCGTTTTCCGTTATTGCAACGCCCTCGCACTTATTTCCGTTAAGGATAATATTGTTGCACTCAACGCCGAAGATAATCTCAACGCCGTTTTCCAGCAGGTACTGCTCCATTGCGTAATAGAGCTCTCTTGCTTTTTCCGTTCCGAGATGGCGGATAGGACAGTCAACAAGTTTAAGACCCGCCTGGATAGCGCGCTTTCTTATCTCCTTTACCTCGTCGGTATTTTCCTGGCCCTCGATATGGGTGTCAGCGCCGAACTCAAGATAAATCTTGTCGGTATAGTCGATAGTCTCCTGAACAAAATCCTCGCCGATTAATGTGGGCAGATCGCCGCCTACCTCATAGCTGAGGGAAAGCTTGCCGTCTGAGAACGCGCCTGCTCCTGAAAATCCGGTGGTAATATGGCAATACGGGGTGCAATTCATACATTTTTTTGTTTTGACCTTGGGGCAGTGTCTGTTTTCAATCGCCTTGCCCTTTTCAATAATCAAAATCTTTTTCTTGCTGCCTCGGCGCAGCATTTCAATAGCGGTAAATATTCCGGCAGGGCCGGCGCCTACGATTACAACGTCGTACTTCATTTGTGCCACCTCATGCAATTTTTACGGTTTGAATAAAAACAGCCGCCGTCATTCCGTTGGACTGAGGAATGTTGCGGCAGCCTGCAATGTAAATATAACATAGCCTCAGGGTTTTGTCAATTCTGTTGAAAAAACATATTTAATATGGTATCATTAGAAAAAGTAACAAAAAGGGGTTTTAAACTAATGAAAATATACAACGTTCTTCAATACGGCGCAAAGGGAGACGGCGTTACAAACGACGCTTTCGCTATCCAGCACGCCATTGACGACTGCGCTAAAAACGGAGGCGGCCGCGTTTTGCTTCAGAGCGGCTATGTTTTTTACAGCGATTCAATCCGCCTGCGCAAAAACGTTGATCTTCACCTGCAAAAAGGTTCAAGACTTAAGGCAACGGACAATATTGACGGCTATATCCGCCCCAACAAACTGATAAACGACCCGAAAACAGCGCTCATCGGCAACCCTGTTACAGGCAAGCCGAGTTTTGTATTTATTTACGGCTATGAAGCGGATTTCTGCACAATCAGCGGTGAAGGCGTTATTGACGCCAACGGCCACGCTTTCGTTCAGCGCAAGGACCAGTATTACGTTACCGGCGACTTTTATCCCCGTCCCACAGTTATCTATGTTGAAAAATCAAACCACATTTCATTTAGAGATATAACAATCGTTGACGCTCCGTTTTGGACGCTTCATCCCGCAGGATGCGACGACGTGCTCATTGACAAAATCAGAATTCTCAACGATCTTGACGTTGCCAACAGCGACGGAATTGACCCTGACCACTGCTCAAACGTCCGCATTCTCGGCTGTCACGTTACCTGCGCCGACGACTGCATCTGCCTTAAAACAAGCAAGGGCAACAGCGAATACGGTCCCTGCGAAAACATTATCATTGACGGCTGCACTCTCGTTTCCACCTCAGCGGCAATCAAAATCGGCACTGAGGGCGTGGGCGATTTCCGCAACGTTATCGTTTCCAACTGTATAATCTCAAAGAGCAACAGAGGACTTTCAATCCAGATCCGCGACGGCGGCAATGTTGAAAACGTTACATATTCAAATATTATTATTGAGACCCGCCGCTTCTGCCCCGACTGGTGGGGCACCGCGGAGCCTATCACAATTACCACATTTAACCGTGACGAAAACACGAAAAGCGGCAAGATACGCAACATCCGCTTCTTCAACGTTACAGCAAAAGGCGAAAACGGCGTTCTTATCCACGGCAACGAGCAGAACGTTATTGAAGACGTTACATTTGAAAACTGCCGCATTGAACTTACCAAAACCAGCAAGTGGGACTGCGGTCTTTACGACCTTCGCCCCTGCCTTGACTGGGGCGTTGAAAAATACGACAACGCCGCATTCTTCCTGCGCTGGGCAAAGGACGTAACTATTCTTAAAACGAAAACAAACTGGGGCAATCTTTACCCTGCTTACAAGCACGCTATAGACGCTGAAAACGTTGAAAATCTTGAACTTGTACGCTTTGAAGGCAAGGCGGCAAGCGACGAATACGAGGACATAAAACTCAACAACGTGCGTCTTGTCAAATAATTAAAAGGAGTCTTAAAAATGGTACAGATCAGGGGCTACAAGGTTAACAAAATGAGCATTGAAAACACCGTTCCCAGCGGCACGGAGCTCAAACTTCAAAACCAGGTAAAATACAACGTTAACTACATGGACGACGTTAAAAAATGCCTTGGCATTCTCTCTTTTCGCATTTCCGACGCGGAGATGAATCCCTTTGAAGTAAAAATTGAGATGGTGGCTGAATTTACATATGACGAGGGCGACGAAAAGGCGGATATCCACACAACGTCTTTCGACCAGCTCTTCCCATTCGTTCGCCAGATAGTTAACCAGCTTGCAGGTCACTGCGGCATCGGCGGTCTTATGATACCCGTTATGAAACTTAACAGAGACACCGTAACCGTTGATAAGCCCGAAAAATCACCGCTTAACTGATACTGATATGGAACAACTTTGTGAAAACTGCTGGTACTTTGTTACCGACGAGGAAAGCGGCGAAGGTTTCTGCGACCTCCAGCTTGACGAGGACGAATACGCAAGAATGCTTCAGTCGCCAAGAACAAACGGCTGCAAATATTTCAGACCTGACGTCGGCGAGTACGGCATAGTAAGAAAACAGAACTGACAGGCGAAAACGAAAATCCGTGCAACCAAGTTATGTCTGTTATTTTCTGAAATAAAATCTTTCCTTCAGCAAGCGAAATCGCGCTGACACCGAACCCGTCGGTTTTCAAACAGCCATGATTTAACTTAGCAACGCAAAAAATATCAACAACTTTTAAAGAGGTTATTATGAATATCTTGATAATTCATGCCCATTGGCACAACAGAGGAGACGAAGCAGCTATCAGAGCAATGGTAGATTCTCTGACAGAAAAGTATCCCGACGCTAAAATAAAAGTGCTGATGAACAATGCTGAGATCATGCAGTTTAATTATTCAGGAAACGTCACAGCGGAAAGCGTAGCTTATCCCAGAAAAAGGAACTTGCTGATTGAAGGTATCCCGTGTATTTTATCAAAAGGTAAATTCATTATTTCCGAAAGAGGAAAACGTTTCAGAAAATTTGTAACAGACGCTGACATTGTGCTCCACGCTCCGGGAGGACCGAGCATCGGCGATATTTATTCGGGCATAGAACTTTTATATCTATACCGACTTATGCTTGTTAAGGTTCTCGGAAAGCCTTACGGATTTTATGCCCCGTCAATGGGCCCTTTCAACAAAAAATCAGGCCTTAGAAATTTAATCAGAAAAAAGGTTATAGACGGTGCGTCTATCTTTTGCTTAAGAGAGCCGATATCGGCAAAATACGTTACAACTCTCAACTGTAATAACAAGCCGACAGTTACGCTTGATTCGGCGTTTCAGTATCCCGTTAATGAAAAAGAAAACGCACAGAAATTAAAAGAATATCCAGAGCTTGACGAATTTCTTAAAAAGAACGACAAGGTAGTGGGCATTACAATTACCGACCTTACCTGGAACCCGAAATATGAAAAAGAGAAAAATTTCGCTGATATTATCCGCAATTCATTTACAAAAATGATAACTTATCTCAAAGAAAAAGGTTACGCCGTTCTTTTTATTCCTCAGCTTTTCGGAGTTGCAAACGACAAAGAATACATGGAATCGTTTTGCCAGGAAAATTGTTTCGTTATGGACGATACCCACGACTGTTATTTCCAGCAATACATAATATCAAAAATGTATGCTTTGATTGGCATGAGATACCATTCTAATATTTTTTCAGCAAAGATGGGCAGCCCGTTTTTATCTATCGCTTATGAGCAAAAGATGTCCGGATTTATGGAAAAAATCGGTTTGACCCAGTATTGCATTAACGCTTGTGAACTTTCATTTAACGAACTTAAAAGCCGTTTTGAAATATTGGAAGATAATCACGACAAATACAAGGAATATCTTGAAAGTATTAAGGGCAATCTTGCTAAGGAATCCGGTAAAACAACTGAAATCGTTATAGATTTTCTCGAAAAGAACGGAATACAATAAATGAGGCAAATTTAATGGCAGTTAACATTGGGACTAAACAAAATAGCAAAAACTTAATTTTAAATATCGCTGCGTTTGTTGTTCAGTTCTTAATAGGATTTTATATTTCCCCTGTTATTGTCGGCAAAGTCGGTGCGTCAGCATATGGTTTCATATCATTGGCAAACGATTTTGTTTCGTACGCCGGCATCATAGCAAATGTTTTTAATTCCGTTGCGTCTCGTTTTATAGCTAATGAATATTACAAAAAAAATATATCAGACGCCAATGCGTACTTCAGCAGCCTCTTTGTAACAAATCTAATTTTATCCTTTATCTTCTGCCTTATCGGGACCGTCTTTGTTTGGAATGTTGACCATGTTTTAAATGTTCCGGACAACCTTGTATTTGACGTAAAAATAACGTTTTCACTTATCTTTGCGTCGTACCTTGTTTCGCTGGCTACAAATGTCTTTACAACGTCCACTTACGTTACTAACCGCACTGATCTAACAGGACAAAGGGAGATTATTAAACAAATTCTCCGTTTCATTTTGATTCTTATTTTACTGAACTTTGTTTCGGTTAGAATTTATTGGGTTGCCCTTGCAACTTTGTTTGCGGCGCTGATCGTAGCCATTTCAAATATTCAGTTTACAAAAAGGCTTACTCCCGATTTAAAAATAAGGCTGAAGAACGCTAATTTCAAATACGTTAAGATACTCGCCTTTTCGGGATTTTGGATGTCTTTTATAAACATCAGCAATCTGTTGATGAGAGGGCTCGATCTGACCATTGCAAACGCAATGATAAGCGCAGACGCAATGGGTTTGCTTTCGGTAGCAAGAACTATTCCAAACAATTTTACTTCGGCCATCGGCACGATAGCGCCGATATTTACTCCCGTATTTATCCTCTGTTTTGCAAAAAACAAAACGGAAGAACTAGTTGCCCGAGTTAACAAGTCAATAAAGGCAATGGCTTTAATTTTTTACGTGCCTGTCTGCGGATTTTTGGTTTATTCCCGCGACTTTTACACATTGTGGCAAAACGACTTGTCAGAAAAAGAGATAATTGCAATAACGGCGCTGTCCAGCATTACCGTTATTCAGGCATTGTTTAACTCAACTACCGCAACGCTGGCTCAATTAAGCGTAGTTGTGAACAAGCTGAAACTGCCGGTATTTGTCAGCTTTGGCTGCGGCGTTGTTAATATTTGTGTTGTTATGATACTGTTAAAAACAACAAATCTGGGAGTTTACGCAATAGTCATTTCAAGCACGATAATCATGTTGCTCAGGTACATTCTCTTTAACTCATATTACGCCGCCAAAATTTTAAAACAGCCTGTTAAAGTTTTCCTCTTCCAGGAACTGAAGACATGGGCAACAATACCGGTAATCATTGCGGTATGCGCAATAATCAAAAACATATTGTCTGTTGATTCATGGTTTTCGCTCATCCTTTCTGCCGCTGTTGCAGGAGTGATAAGCTACGCCGCAATTGCATTCATGCTTTTCGGAAAAGATTGTATAAAAATGGCTAAAAATGTTTTGAAAAGAAAAAAATGAGGTGTTCAAATGGGCAACATAACTGAAACACTTGGTAAAAACAGGTGCAGCAGCTGCGGAATGTGCTATTCAGTTTGTCCTAAAAATTGCATTGACGTAATTTACAACAAAAAACAGGGATTTTATTACCCTGCTGTAAATGAAAAACTTTGCATAAACTGCGGCAAATGTTTGTCCTGCTGTCCCTCAAACTATGAGAAAACAGAAAGTTATGTCGGTAATTACCAAGAGATTTTATTAGCCCACAGCACCGACAATAGGGTAAGGCACGAAGCGACATCCGGGGGTGTTGTAAACTCCCTTGTGTCCTACGCTGTAAAAAACCATATATTAGACGTTGTTTTAATGGTTGTAAAAGACGACTCTTCGCCAATCGGCTCCTCCGCCGTCGGAATAACTATTGATAACATAGAAAGATTATCTTCTTCACCAAGAGATTTTGCGTCAAGATATGTTTCAGTTCCTGTACTGAAAGAACTAAAAGCGTTAAAATCAAAGTACAAAAATATAGGGGTAGTCGGAACCCCCTGCCAGATAAGAGCTGTTAAATCGTTTGACAAATCGATTTTCACATTCGGTATCACCTGCAGCGGAGTAATAAGCTACAACGCAACACAGCAATATAAAAAAATACAGAAAAAAGAAGACGCAGCCATGTACTATCGCGGCAACGGCTGGCCCGGTTATAATTCGCTTTGCGATAAAGAAAGTTGCGTTGACTGTAAACACCTGGGGTCTTACTTTGAGAGAATGTTTAGCTCTCAGATATTCAAAAGCCCGGCTTGCAGAGAATGCGCCGATCATTTTGCAGAGCTTGCCGACATAAGTTTTTGCGACTACTGGTCAGCTGAAGAACTCAAAAGCGAAAAGGAAGGCAACACCTGCGTTATCGTAAGGACGGAAGCGGGAAAACAACTGTTAGAAAATTCCCTGCGCTCCGAAAAAATAGAATTGGTACAGAAATTAAGCGAAGAACAGCTTATTAACAGTCAAAAAAGTGTTTTAAGAGCCAAGAAAGATTCAGGCAAGAATGCAACTGAATACAGGTTGTTCTATCGCTTTATCGATTTTATCTTCAAACACAAAATTTATAAAATCTTCAACAAAAAGATATACAACAAATTTGCATGGATACATTCAAAGGTCATCGACAAATCAATAAACAAGTGATGTCTTTGAAAAGATATTAACGCACAAAATATTATTAAAATTCAAACAGAACTGACAGGCAAAAACATGGCAGAATACTTTGACATACTTGACGAAAACGGAGTGCCCACGGGGCAGAAAAAGCCAAGAGACGAGGTTCACCGTGATGGGGACTGGCACCCCAGCGTTCATATCTGGGTAGTAAGAAATTCAAAAATTCTTCTCCAAAGGCGCAGACGGGACAAGGAGTCTTTCCCCGGTATGCTCGATCTTGCCTGCACGGGCCACGTTGATGCAGGGGAAACATATTCCAAAGCCGCTGTCCGCGAACTCAAAGAAGAACTTAACATTGACGCTGACGAAAAAGATTTCATCTATCTGTTTACCCAAAAACTGACGGTGGACAGAGATTTCGGCTCAGGCAGATTTATAAGCAACGAGATAAACAAAGTGTATCTTCTTGACCCGAAAACGGACATAAGCTCTCTGGCTTACCAGGAAAGCGAAATAGAGGAAATTATCTGGACGGACATTGACACACAGCCCACCGAAGAGTTCTGCATTCCGCCGAAGGAATGGGACAAAGCGCTGAACATTATAAAAAAGCACATATAAAAAAGCGGCCGAACAATGAACAAGACCGTGAAAAACGGACAATAGAAAAAAAGCACCTCCTATGGTAGAAT